>OGSM01000020.1_pt1 | contig 130038 bp, 132 predicted proteins | sample 1573871 | NCBI WGS metagenome assembly OGSM01 (sample SAMN03295848, study PRJEB24534) | human gut metagenome | isolation source: fecal sample 1 from infant 7 | host: Homo sapiens | place: USA: Pittsburgh, PA | collected 2014-07
AAATTAACCTGTTTCAAAGCCTACGATATTCGCGGCAGGCTGGGCGAAGAGCTGAATGAAGAGATCGCGTGGCGCATTGGCCGCGCTTACGGCGAGTTCCTGAAGCCAAAATCTATTGTTCTGGGCGGCGATGTGCGTCTGACCAGCGAGACGCTGAAGCTGGCGCTGGCGAAAGGGCTGCAGGATGCGGGGGTGAATGTGCTGGATATTGGCATGTCGGGCACCGAAGAGATTTACTTCGCCACCTTCCACCTTGGCATTGACGGCGGTATTGAAGTGACCGCCAGCCATAATCCGATGGATTACAACGGCATGAAGCTGGTGCGGGAAGGGGCGCGGCCCATCAGCGGTGATACCGGTCTGCGCGACGTGCAGCGCCTGGCGGAAGCCAACGACTTCCCGGCGGTTGATGTGACAAAACGTGGCCACTATCAGCGTATTACTACCCGCGATGCCTACATCGACCACCTGCTGGGTTACATCAATCCCGGCAGTCTGAAACCGATGAAGCTGGTGCTCAACTCCGGCAACGGTGCGGCAGGTCCGGTGGTTGACGTCATTGAAGCCCGTTTTAAGGCGCTGGGGGTGCCGGTCGAGTTCATCAAAATTCACAATACGCCGGATGGCAACTTCCCCAACGGTATCCCCAATCCTCTGCTGCCGGAATGCCGGGCCGACACGCGCAATGCGGTGATTGAACACGGTGCGGATATGGGGATTGCCTTCGACGGTGATTTTGACCGCTGCTTCCTGTTCGATGAAAAAGGTCAGTTCATTGAGGGCTACTACATTGTCGGCCTGCTGGCAGAAGCGTTTCTGGAGAAGAATCCGGGGGCGAAAATTATCCACGACCCGCGCCTGTCCTGGAATACCGTGGACGTGGTGACGGCGGCAGGCGGTAAACCGGTGATGTCAAAAACCGGGCACGCGTTTATCAAAGAGCGCATGCGCCATGAAGATGCCATTTATGGCGGTGAAATGAGCGCGCATCACTATTTCCGTGATTTTGCTTACTGCGACAGCGGAATGATCCCGTGGCTGCTGGTGGCGGAACTGCTGAGTCTGAAAGGACAGTCGCTGGGTGAACTGGTCCGTGACCGGATGGTGGCCTATCCGGCGAGTGGGGAAATCAACAGCACGCTGGCAGAGCCGGCGGCAGCGATTGCGCGTGTGGAGCAGCACTTTTCCCGTGAGGCGCTGACGGTGGACAGAACGGACGGTATCAGCATGGCGTTTGTCGACTGGCGCTTCAATTTACGCTCTTCCAATACCGAACCGGTGGTGCGCCTGAACGTGGAATCGCGCGGAAATATTCCGTTGATGGAAGCGCGAACGCGCACTCTTCTGGCGTTACTGAATCAGTAATGCCGGTGCTTCCTTTGCCCGCTTATGGGCAAAGGGTGACTAACAGGAACCACGATGACACATCTAAAAAAGCGCGAACGCGCCAAAACCAATGCGTCGTTAATTTCGATGGTGCAACGCTTTTCAGATATCACCATCATGTTTGGCGGGTTGTGGGTGATCTGCGAATTAAGCGGTTTGCCTTTCCTGTATATGCACCTGCTGGTGGCGCTGATCACGCTGGTCGTTTTTCAGATGCTCGGTGGCATAACGGATTTTTATCGCTCCTGGCGCGGCGTCAAAATTTCCACTGAGCTGGTGCTGTTACTACAAAACTGGACGCTGAGTCTGATTTTTAGCGCAGGTCTGATCGCCTTTAATAACGATTTCGATAACCGTCTCGCCGTCTGGCTGGCATGGTATCTGCTTTCAAGCGTCGGCCTGGTGTTGAGTCGTTCGTTTATTCGCTACGGTGCGGGGTGGTTGCGTAATCGTGGTTACAACACCCGCCGGGTGGCGGTGGCTGGCGACCTGCCCGCCGGACAAATGCTGCTGGACAGTTTTCGCCATGAACCGTGGCTGGGATTTGAAGTGGCGGGGGTCTATCACGACCCAATCCCTGGAAAAAACTCCCGCGACTGGGCCGGTAATCTGCAGCAACTGGTGGACGACGCCAAAGCTTCACGCATTCATAACGTTTATATCGCCATGTCGATGAGCGATGGCGCCAGCGTAAAAAAACTGGTGCGTGAGTTGGCCGACACTACCTGCTCGGTGATCCTCATTCCTGATGTCTTTACCTTCAATATTCTGCATTCACGGATTGAAGAGATGAACGGCGTTCCGGTTGTGCCGCTGTATGACACGCCGCTCTCGGGGATTAATCGCCTGTTAAAGCGCGCGGAAGATATCGTGCTGGCTTCACTGATCCTGCTGCTTATTTCCCCGGTGCTGTGTGGTATTGCGCTGCTGGTAAAACTGACCTCCAAAGGTCCGGTGATTTTCCGCCAGACCCGCTATGGTATGGACGGGAAGCCGATCAAAGTCTGGAAGTTTCGCTCGATGAAAGTGATGGAGAACGACGCGGTGGTGACGCAGGCGACGCAAAACGATCCGCGCGTTACCCCTGTGGGAAATTTCCTGCGCCGGACATCGCTCGATGAACTGCCGCAGTTTATTAACGTCCTGACCGGGGGGATGTCTATCGTCGGCCCACGTCCGCATGCGGTGGCGCATAACGAACAGTACCGCCAACTGATCGAGGGGTACATGTTACGCCATAAGGTGAAACCGGGCATTACCGGCTGGGCGCAAATCAACGGCTGGCGCGGTGAAACCGATACGCTGGAAAAAATGGAAAAACGTGTGGAGTTTGACCTCGAATACATTCGCGAGTGGAGCGTGTGGTTCGATATCAAAATTGTTTTTCTGACGGTATTCAAAGGCTTTGTGAACAAAGCGGCGTATTAACATGAGCTTACGAGAAAAAACGCTTAATGGCGCAAAGTGGTCGGCGATTGCTACGGTGATCATTATTGGTCTGGGACTTATCCAGATGACCGTCCTGGCGCGGATTATTGATAACCACCAGTTTGGGTTGTTAACCGTGTCGCTGGTGATCATTGCGCTGGCCGATACGTTGTCGGATTTCGGTATTGCCAATTCAATTATTCAGCGCAAAGACATCGGTTATCTTGAGCTGACGACGCTGTACTGGCTCAACGTTGGGCTGGGTATGGTGGTATGTGTGGTGATGTTTCTGCTTAGCGGGACGATTGCCAGCGTGCTCAATAATCCCGAACTGGCGCCACTCATCAAAACCTTATCGCTGGCGTTTGTGGTGATACCGCACGGGCAGCAGTTTCGCGCGCTGATGCAAAAAGAGCTGGCCTTCAACAAAATTGGCATGATTGAAACCAGTTCGGTGTTGGCCGGTTTTACCTTTACCGTGGTCAGCGCCCATTTCTGGCCGCTCGCGCTGACGGCCATTCTCGGGTATCTGGTGAACAGTACGCTACGAACGCTGCTGTTCGGCTATTTTGGTCGCCGGATTTACCGTCCGGGGCTGTATTTTTCGCTGGCATCCGTTTCGTCGAACCTGCGTTTTGGTGCGTGGCTGACGGCAGACAGCATTATCAATTACCTCAATACCAACCTTTCCACGTTGGTTTTAGCCAGAACGTTGGGCGCAGGTGTGGCGGGCGGATTCAATCTCGCCTGGAACGTGGCGGTTGTTCCCCCGATCAAACTGAACCCGATTATTACCCGTGTCCTGTTTCCGGCGTTTGCCAAAATTCAGGACGACAGTGAAAAGCTACGGGTGAATTTTTACAAGCTGCTGTCGGTGGTCGGGATCATCAACTTCCCGGTACTCCTGGGATTGATGGTGGTGTCGAACAATGTGGTGCCGCTGGTATTTGGCGAGAAGTGGAACGGTATTATTCCCGTCTTGCAACTGCTGTGCATTGTTGGACTGCTGCGCTCTGTGGGGAATCCGATCGGTTCACTGCTGATGGCGAAAGCACGGGTCGACATCAGCTTCAAATTCAATGTGTTCAAAACCTTTCTGTTTATTCCCGCCATTTTCATCGGTGGTCATCAGGCCGGGGCGATTGGCGTGACGCTGGGCTTTTTGCTGGTCCAGGTGATTAACACGATCCTCAGTTACTTCGTGATGATCAAACCTGTTCTTGGCTCCAGCTACCGCCAGTACATGCTCAGTCTGTGGCTGCCGTTATATCTCTCTTTACCTACCCTTGTGGTGAGCTATGCGCTGGACGTAATGCTGCGCAGCCAACTGTCGCCAGGCGCGTTGCTGGGGATCCAGGTAGCGGCAGGAGCACTGGCGTTCGCGGCGATGATTGTGGTGTCGCGCCATCCGTTAGTGGTGGAAATAAAACGCCAGCTCTGCCGCAGTGAAAAAATGAAAACCTTGCTTCGTGCAGGATAAGAACAACGCTTTAAGAGGTCATAATGAAACTATTAATTTTAGGCAACCATACCTGTGGGAACCGTGGGGATAGCGCGATTCTGCGCGGTTTGCTGGATGCCATTAACGCGTTGCGTCCTGAGACTGAAGTGGATGTTATGAGCCGTTATCCGGTGAGTTCTTCGTGGTTGCTGAACCGCCCGGTGATGGGCGATCCGCTGTATTCGCAGATGAAGCAACACAATAACGCCGCGGGCGTTATGGGACGCGTGAAGAAAGTGCTGCGTCGTCGCTATCAGCATCAGGTGCTGCTCTCGCGTGTCACCGATTCCGGTAATCTGCGCAATATCGCGATCGCCCAGGGGTTTACCGATTTTGTTCGTCTGCTGTCGCGCTACGACGCCATTATCCAGGTCGGCGGATCGTTTTTTGTCGATTTGTATGGCGTACCGCAGTTTGAACATGCCCTGTGTACGTTTATGGCGAAAAAACCGCTGTACATGATTGGCCACAGCGTGGGGCCATTCCAGGATGAACAGTTTAATCAACTGGCGAACTACGTTTTTGGACACTGTAATGCGTTGATTTTGCGTGAATCCGTCAGTCTGGATCTGATGAAGCGCAGTGCAATAAACACGGATAAAGTCGAAACCGGGGTAGATACCGCCTGGCTGGTAAATAACCATGATGAGGATTATGAGCCTGGTTATGCCGTACAGCACTGGTTACACATGGCGGCAAAACAGAAGACTGTTGCCATTACTCTGCGTGAGCTGGCTCCTTTTGATAAGCGTCTGGGGACAACGCAGCAGGCCTATGAGCAAGCTTTTGCTGGGGTAGTGAACCGCATCCTTGATGAAGGTTACCAGGTGATAGCGCTGTCAACCTGTACCGGTATTGATAGTTACAACAAAGATGACCGCATGGTGGCGTTGAACCTGCGCCAGTATATTAACGATCCGGGCCGTTATCACGTGGTGATGGATGAACTCAACGACCTGGAGATGGGGAAAATTTTGGCTGCATGCGATCTGACGGTGGGGACTCGTTTACACTCGGCCATCATCTCGATGAATTTTATGACGCCAGCCATCGCCATTAATTATGAGCATAAATCGGCAGGGATCATGCAACAACTGGGGTTAGCAGAGATGGCCGTCGATATTCGCCATCTGCTCGATGGCAGCCTGGAAGGAAAGGTCGCCGATGCTCTCGGACAGCTACCTGAGCTGAACATACGTCTCGGCGACGCGGTTAAGCGTGAGCGTGAACGTGGGGTGAACATGGTGCAATCGGTTTTAACGCGTATTGAGGGGGAAAAATGAAGGTTGGCTTTTTCCTGCTTAAATTTCCGCTCTCCTCCGAGACCTTTGTACTCAATCAGATTACCGCATTTATCGACATGGGCTACGACGTGGAAATTGTCGCGTTGCACAAGGGCGATCTTGAAAATACCCATGCTTCATTTAATACCTACCGTCTGGGTGAAAAAACGCGCTGGTTACTGAATGAGCCGAACAGCAAACTGGCGAAGCTTAAGTATAGGGCAGTGGCGGCCCTGCGCGGTATTACCCGCTCAGCCACCTGGAAAGCGCTGAATGTTTCACGCTATGGCGATGAGGCGCGCAATCTGATTTTGGCGGCCATTTGTGGCGCGAACCCGCGGGCGTTTGAAGCGGATGTGTTTATCGCTCATTTTGGACCCGCAGGCGTAACGGCCGCCAAACTGCGTGAGCTAGGGATGATCCGCGGCAAAATCGCCACGGTATTTCACGGCATTGATGTTTCGCATCGGGATGTGCTTGCCCACTACACCCCTGAATATCAGCAACTGTTTGAACGTGGGGATTTGATGTTACCCATCAGCAACCTCTGGGCCGGACGTTTAAAAAATATGGGGTGCCCGCCGCAGAAAATCGCGGTCTCGCGCATGGGAATCGATATGACGCGCTTTACGCCACGCCAGTTGAAATCGCCAGCCGCACCGCTGGAGATTATCTCTGTCGCCCGGTTAACTGAGAAAAAAGGACTGCACGTCGCCATCGAAGCCTGTCGTCAGTTGAAAGAGCAGGGCGTTGCATTCCGTTATCGCATCCTTGGCATTGGCCCCTGGGAGCGTCGTCTTCGTACGCTAATCGAGCAATATCAACTTGATGATGTGATTGAGATGCCTGGCTTTAAACCCAGTCATCAGGTGAAGGAAATGCTTGAGCAGGCCGATGTCTTTTTGCTGCCCTCAATTACCGGAAGGGATGGCGATATGGAGGGGATCCCGGTGGCGCTGATGGAGGCGATGGCGGTGGGCATCCCGGTGATTTCCACCGTCCATAGTGGGATCCCTGAACTGGTCGAGTCGGGCAAGTCTGGTTGGCTGGCACCGGAAAACGATGCGCAGGCGCTGGCCGAGCGGTTAGCGGCATTTAGCCTGCTCGACAGTGAGCAGGTGCAGCCGATTGTGCAGTGCGCGCGAGAAAAAATTACAACTGAATTTAATCAGTTAGCGATCAATAAACAGTTAGCCAGTCTGCTGCAAACGATGTAAATCGAGGTTGTATGTCAGAGAAAAAGCTCTCACGCCGTACTTTTCTGACGGCAAGTTCTGCGCTTGTCGTGCTGCATTCTCCCGTTGTTCGGGCGTTAGAATCACCGGGCAGCGTCAACATTCAGGATTACAACCCACAGGATTGGGTGGCCTCTTTCAGGCAGGCGTTCAAAGAAGGACAAACGGTCGTCGTACCAACAGGGCTGGAATGTAAGGATCTCAATACCGCCATCGTTATCCCACCAGGCAAAACGCTATTCCTGCAAGGGCGAATAAGTGGCAATGGCCGTGGGCGCTTTGTTCTGCAGGATGGATGCAAGGTGATGGGCGAGCAGGGCGGGAGCCTGAGGAACGTTACCCTCGATGTGCGGGGGTCGGACTGTGTGATAAAAGGGATTGCCATGAGCGGTTTCGGTCCGGTGACGCAAATCTATATCGGCGGTAAAACCTCGAGGCTGATGCGTAATCTGACTATCGATGATATTACCGTCACGCGCGCTAACTATGGCATTTTGCGTCAGGGTTTTCATAATCGAATGGACGGCGTAAAGATCACGAACAGCCGTTTTAGCGATTTACAGGGTGATGCTATCGAGTGGAATGTAGCGATAAATGACAGCAACATCCTCATTTCTGACCATGTCATTGAACGTATCAACTGTACCAACGGCAACGTGAACTGGGGCATTGGCATCGGGCTGGCGGGCAGTACCTATGACAATACCTATCCCGATGAACTGGCGGTAAAAAACTTCGTGGTAGCGAACATCACCGGTAGCGACTGCCGACAGTTAGTCCATGTGGAGAACGGCAAACACTTTATTATTCGTAATATTACCGCGCGAAATATCACCCCGGATTATAGTAAGAAAGCGGGTATTGATAATGCGACAGTCGCTATTTACGGATGTGATAATTTCGTAATTGATAATATCAATATGGAGAATAGCGCAGGTATGCTCATTGGTTACGGCGTAATCAAAGGGCGTTATTTATCCATTCCACAAAACTTTAAGTTAAATAATATCCATCTGGATAATACGAAACGTGAATACAAATTGCGCGGTATTCAGATCTCCTCTGGTAATGCGACTTCATTTGTGGCGATCACCAATGTGGAGATGAAACGTGCCACGCTTGAGTTGCATAACCAACCACAGCACCTTTTTTTACGTAACATCAGGGTTATGCAGCAATCCGCGACGGGACCCGCACTTAAGATGCACTTCGATCTCCGTCAGGATGTGCGCGGCAAGTTTATGGCAAAACAGGACACATTACTCTCGCTGGCGAATGTCCATGCGGTAAACGAAACCGGGCAAAGCTCAGTTGACATCGACCGGGTAAACCATCAGGTGGTGAATGTCGAAGCGGTGAATTTTCGACTCCCGGGACGGGAGCTGTAACTTTGCGACCATTCCTGGCTAAAGTGACACCTCCATGGGATTAAGATTACTGCATTGCGAAGTTAAGCGGCGTAACATACGCTGCATCGGAGTAATGTAATTCATACTGGCTAAAACAAGCTAAAAAGCTATAATTCAGCAACAATTGAATAGGTGAATGACTTAATGATTAATTTGAAAGCAGTTATTCCGGTAGCAGGTCTGGGGATGCACATGTTGCCTGCCACGAAGGCAATCCCTAAAGAGATGCTACCGATCGTAGACAAGCCGATGATTCAATACATTGTCGACGAAATTGTAGCTGCAGGTATCAAAGAAATCGTGCTGGTGACTCATGCGTCTAAGAACGCGGTTGAGAACCACTTCGACACCTCTTACGAACTCGAATCGTTGCTTGAGCAGCGTGTTAAGCGCCAGCTATTAGCCGAGGTGCAGTCTATCTGTCCTCCAGGCGTGACTATTATGAACGTTCGTCAGGCTCAGTTACTGGGCCTGGGCCATTCAATTCTTTGTGCTCGCCCAATTGTTGGGGATAACCCTTTTGTCGTCGTATTACCTGACGTCATTCTTGATACAGCGAGCGCGGATCCGCTGCGCTACAACCTGGCTGCCATGGTTGCTCGTTTTAATGAAACCGGGCGTAGTCAGGTGCTGGCTAAGCGTATGGAAGGCGATCTGTCTGAGTACTCTGTTATTCAGACCAAAGAGCCTTTAAATAACGAAGGTAACATTAGCCGGATCGTCGAGTTCATTGAAAAACCGGATCAGCCGCAAACGCTGGATTCCGATCTGATGGCTGTAGGACGCTACGTGCTTTCTGCTGATATCTGGGCTGAATTAGAGCATACACAACCTGGCGCCTGGGGACGTATTCAGTTGACGGATGCTATTGCTGAGCTGGCGAAAAAACAGTCTGTTGATGCCATGCTGATGACAGGCGATAGCTACGACTGCGGTAAAAAAATGGGTTATATGCAGGCATTCGTTAAGTACGGACTGCGTAACCTGAAGGAAGGGCCGAAGTTCCGTAAGAGCATAGAGAAGCTACTGAGCGAGTAGATTTACAGAGCTTTGTGACGGTACGCCAGAAAAATAGCGGCAGCTAACATCCCTGTATCTGTGCTTTATGCTGTGGGGTGTTGCTGTCGTTTTTTCATGAAAAACACCCAATAACAAAGAGTTAACCTACTAAGTTTAATCCAGGATTGGGCTGATTTTTTCTTGTTTCGGGTAGCATTTGGTAAGACAATTAGGCATAAAAATTTCAGAGCTTTGCGAGGGTGATCGAACCTCTGGAATTTAAGCAGTGCACTGGTAGCTGTTGAGCCAGGGGCGGTAGCATGTCTATTCGAATCAGAAAACTTATAAATCTATAAATATTGAGTAGGTTTATTACTTGGATTGCAAAATTTCGCAGGTGTTTTCAATGCTGTCTAAACTTACCAAAAAAATAAATATTAATTTTGAAATTAAGAAAATAATTTCAAATGCAGGTTGGCTTTTATTTGATAAATTCGTCCGATTAATGTTTGGACTGCTTGTAGGGGTATGGGTAGCTCGTTATTTGGGTCCAGAAACATATGGTCAGCTAGCATATGTAATAACGCTCATTAGTTTTTTTCAAGTAATCGCTTTACTTGGAATGGATACGATTTTAGTACGCGATATTGCTCATAATATAGATAAGGCACATCAAGATTTAGGAACCGCGCTCATTTTGCGTTTCTGTGTTGGTTTTTTATGTTTAATAGTGGCTGTGAGTGGGGTGGCTTTTTTTAATGGCGCCCATTTTGCATTACTAACATTATTGGCTGGCGGTGGATTAGTATTTCAATGCGTTGATACAATTGATATTTGGTTTCAAAGTCAAAGTCAGAGTAAAAGAACTGTTATAGCAAAATTATGCGCATACACTATTACAAATATAATGAGAATTGTTCTAATATTGTGTCACAGTCCACTATGGACTTTCGCGTTACTACTTAGCATGGATGCATTACTATCTGCGTTAGCACTGACCTTTGCGTATAGAAAATTTAGAACTAAGCATAAGTGGTCTGCAACTATAGAAAAAAGCAAATTACTACTTAGTGAATCTTGGCCTTATTTAGTTAGTGGTCTATCGATCATATTATATATGAGAATAGATCAGGTCATGATAAAAAATTTATTAGGTGAGGCATCTTTAGGTATTTATGCGGCAGCATTACAATTTTCGACATTATGGAATTTTGTTCCGGTAACATTATCAGTGAGTTTGGCTCCATATATTGCCAGAAAGAAGAGAGAGGGGGAATATGAATATTATAAAGCTATCGGTAATGTTTTCCTGATGTTTTCCGCCATTGGCTGGGGAATAACTTTAATAATTTCAGTAATGTCACCATTTATTATAGAAATTATGCTAGGAACAAATTATACCAACGGAATTGGAGTGCTTGCTATCCATGTAGTGACCAACTTATTCATATGCTTAGGGGTAGCTCAAAGCTTATGGATTGTTAATGAAAGGAAAGGTACATTTACTCTATATAAGTCGCTTACAGGCCTTGTTGTTTGTGGAATAGCAAACTTTACTTTAATTCCATACTATGGAATTAAAGGTGCCGCGATATCTGCAGTAATGTCTCAGTTTTCAGCATCTATATTATTTAATCTGTTTTTTGCTAAAAGAATTTTCTTGATGCAACTCAAAAGTTTATTTTTTTTAAGATAATAAACAGGAACAAAAAGTGAAAAAATATTCTCCTGTAATCGCTTTTGTCTATTCACGACCTGAGCATACAAAAAAAATGTTGTCGGCATTAAGCAATAATAGTCTCGCAGAATATACTGATCTTATTATCTATTCAGATGGTGCAAAAGCCCCCAAAGATGATGCTGGAGTCCAGGCTGTTAGAGAATATATTGATACTATCACAGGATTCAATAGTGTAACTATAGTTAAGCAAGATAAAAACATTGGACTTGCTCAAAGCATAATTCAGGGCGTAACGGAAACAATAAATAAATATGGACGTGTTATTGTTCTTGAGGATGATATAGAGACATCGCCTTATTTCTTGAAATATATGAATGACGCACTAGATATGTACGCGGAAGTAAAAGACGTAGGCTCTGTTTCTGGTAGCAGCTATCCTGTCAAGATGGTCAATAACAATGAATCAACTTACCTACTAAGAATTCCTCTGTGCTGGGGATGGGCTACATGGGCAGATCGATGGCACAGCTTTAAGAAAGACATTAATGCAGTTAAATCAACTGATAAGGAAATCATAAATTACATAAATTTTGATGGGGCATTTGACTTTTTTGAACAAGCTACACTTAATGCTGATGGTAAACTTAATACATGGTTTATCTTCTGGTATATAACTCTAGCATCAAATAAGTGGTTAGCTCTTTTTCCAACAACGGTAATGGCGAAGAATATAGGTCATGATGGTTCGGGGGAAAACTGTAACGGTGATGATATTTATAAAAATACTGCTATTGCTAACAATCCACTAGAGTTGATCCGAAAGGATGCTCTAATTGAAAGTAAAGATTATTACTTGGCACATATAGACTATTTCAAAAGAAACAAAAAAAGCCTGCTAGCCAAAATTATTTCTTATATAAAAAGAAAAATAAAAGGGGCCTGAAATGGGATTTTTGAATAGATTTAAATCATACCTGATAAAGAGAGACATAAATAAAAATGGTATGGGGGTCTATATAGATCTGCTATCTTATACTGATGAGCATTCTACATTTGAAGGTTATAATAGAATAACTGGAAAATCCTCAATTTATAACTCACATATTGGGAAATACTCTTATGCCGTTGGGGCCAGTATTGGAAATGCCACGGTAGGAAGATTTTGTAGTATTGCTATGGGTTCAAAAATTGGAGGGCTTGGTGCTCACCCCACGTCTTTGATATCAACACATCCAATTTTTTATTCTACAAGAAAACAATGTGGTGCCTCGTTTACAAGCGAAGATAAATTTGTAGAAGAAAAAACAACAATATTAGGTAATGATGTATGGGTTGGCGCAAATGCCATCATTATGGATGGTGTTAAAATAGGTGATGGCGCAATCATAGCCGCAGGTGCTGTTGTAACAAAAGATGTGTTGCCTTATGCGATTGTTGCTGGTGTTCCTGCTGTTGTTAAACGATTACGCTGTTCAACACAGCATGTGGATGTGTTAAAGGATATAGAATGGTGGAATTGGCCTGAAACTGTTTTAAAAGATCATTCATATATATTCCAGGGGAAGATTGAAGATAATATAATTGAATTAATTAGAGTAAGTGAAAAACTAAAGGAACATAATTGAATGCGTTTTAAAAGTAATGATGTATATAAAAGCATGCTTTTATTAAGTTTTTTCTTCTCTGGTTTTAGCTTATATTCTGTATTTATACCTTTACTAATTTTGTCATTATTCCTATCAGGCTATAAAAATAAATCATTATACTTAGGAAGTGTTGCAACAAGTTTTAATATATTATTCATTGTTTTATTTGTGTTGTGTGTGTTTTTTATTGGATTCTCAAAGTTATATCTTGACTCACCCATAAAGTATGCAATGTATATTATCTTTATGATTGTGTGTTTAACGTTGTTATTAGTAAATAATATTGAGAATGCTAAGGGAATGTTGCTTTTTTTCATTCTCGGTATATTTATGAGGGCGGAGTTTGTTGTTATTTATAGTTTTCTTGAACCTTCCGGAGTTTATGGATACGGTAAATTGCTGGATCCATTTAGTCATGAGGAAATTAACTCACCCGGAATAAGTAACTCACTAGCTATTGTGTTTATGTATTTGGTGGTTGCGTTTAAAGCTAACACGTTTAACAAAAGGATTTTTCTGACATTATTATATCCTCTTCTTTTATTATCATCGATATTTCTTGGAGGACGTACATTTTTTATTATTGCAATTATTAGTTTGCTTTATCAATACAACAGAAATATAAATCTGAAAGCAACTATTTGGCTTTGTTTAATAAGTGTTGGTGCCTTAATTACGTTTTCTCTAATATTTAAAGACTTACCAGTTTTTGACAAATATTTCAATTTGGTGTTTGAACGATTTGGAAGTGAAGGGCTGAAATCAGCTAGATTTGAACTTATACAAGATGGAATTACAAAATTTCTGATGCAACCTATGGGCGGTTTTACACCGTACGCAAGTGAGTATTCTGGAAACTGGTATCATAATATTTATTTAGATAGCGCTAGAGTCGCCGGATTTATACCTTTAATTATGTTTCTTTTTTCTAACTTCATTCTCTTATTTAGTTATTTAAAATACAAAAAACAAAATAGGAAAGTTAAAAATCCGTATTTCTTTTTGTCGATTTTAACACTAATAGTGATGTGCCAGGATGTGGTTCTTGAGGGTAATATGATGTTACTGATCTGTTATGCTCTATTTACGACTATGCATATTCAGACAGGGAGGCATAATAAAAGTGGAAGTATATTATAGAGTAAATGATTATTATCCGTTGGGTATTGAAGGGAGTTCCGCTGCGAGTTCAGTGCGGCATAGAGTAGATAGAGTTTGCCGTTGTCTTCCACATGGAAGTGAACTTAAGATATATTCAATTGTTAAATCTGGAAATGTGCCAATCGTAAAACGGGAAAAACATAATATCTCAAATACGCAACAGTGTATAACGTATTGCGTTGCCTCTAATTTTCTAGGTGCGATATTAAAAGGGCTTATTTCGATTTTTTTAATGATCTATCTAATATTTAAACTAATGGGTAGAGGGAAATATCTCCTAATATACAATTTGTTACCTGCCAATATTCTTTTTTATATATTACCTTCATGTATTTTTCCTTGGGTATTGAAGAAAACAATATTTCAGGTTGAGGAGATATACAGTGTCTATGATTTTTCATTGTTTAAGCGATTTTTGACGCAGTTTTCGGAAAATTTTGTTTTCAAAAAAGGACTCAATTTCATTGTCGTTAATGAAAATGTCAGAAATCTCATTAAGAGAAAAGATGCAAATTCAATAGTTGACTATGGTTATAATTCTAGAAGTGGTGATGAAATTAAATCTGACTCAAAATCAGGACATATTATTTATACTGGAAGGTTAGATTTCGTTGGTGGTATAGAAGTGCTGTTACAGGCCCTGATTGATTTACCTGCGGATATAAAAAATAAATTAGTAATTACTGGCAATGGTGGCTTAAAAGAACATGTAGTTAATTGTACAAATGAGTTAGGGATTTCTTATAGAGGATTTCTTAATGAATCAGATTATCAATTATTATTGACAGATGCGAAAATAAGCATTAACCCACTTAGGTCACAATGTAAATTCTCTTTTTATTCATTTCCATCAAAAGTACTCCAGTACCTGGAATATGGATGTGTTGTTATTTCGAGTGGTATTTCTCAACCTGAATTGGAAAAATATTTCGCGGATGAATTATTCACATATGAAAATGATGATCCTGCAAAACTCAACTCTCTAATTAGAGAAGCAAATCTGCTGAATTTTGATAAAGTGACAATTATAAATAAATATAATGTATTCATGGAGATGAAGGAAAATAAACTAAGGTCCTTTTTCTCGAAAGTTTTAGGAGGGTGATATTTTGAAATTGGCTGTTTTTGATATATGCGGTACGTTATACTATGATAACACTACATATTCATTTTTGCGTTGGCTTTCTAAAAAAAACATAATAAAGTATAATAAAAATATAATGAATGCCCCATATATATTACGTGCGCTCAATGTAATATATTCATCCTTCAGCGGGAAGGATATTTATAGAATTTTACAGGTAAAACAATTATCTGATTTTTCACTCGAGGACATCAATAAATGGGCAAGCGAATTCGTTGATGAACTAGAAGAGAGTCGTATATATAGCACTAATATTTTAATGGGGGAATATAAAAAACAAGGGTATAAAATAGTTATAGCAAGTGCCACTATCGAACCTGTAGCAAGGGCAATAGCTCATAAATTAGGTGTTGAGTATTATTCTTCAAAAATTGGTTTTTTAAATAATAAGTGCACAGGAGAAATTAAGAAGGACCTGTTATTATTAAAGAAAGACACTTTATTGCCTTTATTAAAAACGGCAGAAACTACAATAGTCGTTACTGATAACTATACAGATATAGAATTAGTTTTAGTGAGCGATCACTCTCATATTATTGTACACAATGATAGAGATATAGAGAAATGGAATAGATGTCTTAAAGCAAATGCTCGCAAAGTTGATTTTATTAAGAAGGATGCTTAATGAATAAATATATTATATATTTCCCATTCGGATATACTTTCTTATCTCGCATTAAAACTATTTCTAAGTTTATTAGTTTTTTACTCACAATACCATTACCTTGTTTTTTGTTCTTTTATTTTGGATTGTTAGATGTTGAGGAAAGAACCTTATACTTAGGGATTGTTTTTATTTTTGTGTACTCCATTTTGTATATTTTTTATGAGAATGGATATATAGAAAATGATATTAAAACAGTAAAAAAAGAAATAAACCCAACATTAAGAATTGTCGGTGAATTGTATAATTATATAGACGGTAATTATAACAAAATTATCATCATCAGAATTTTGTTCTATGCATTATCACTTTACCTTTTGTCTTTTTTTACTATTGACGATGTCATCGTAAAAGTTGTTTTTTATTCTATTGCAACAAGTGTGGTTTATTTCTTTCATAACAAAACGCGAAATGCGATGAAAGTATTTACTTTCTTATTGTTATCCTCATCACGATTTATTTTTCCACTGATGATCTTTTCATCTTATATAGTTCCAGAAAAGATTGGATTTACATTGTTATCACTTTTTATATATACAATTCCAGCATTTTTTATATATTCAGCCAAGACATTTACAGTAATGCAATTCGTGATTGGGCAAGAAAATAAGTACAAAGTAATATATTACGCAGTTGCATGTATTATTATTTTGATGCTGTATTTTTTTGTGTTAAGGTTTGATGTTTTATTATTGACGAGTGCTATTCTGTTTTACATGTTATTACTTGTTTCTTTAAAAAAGATATTAAATAAATAAATGGAGTGTCAATGTCTAAAGTATGTTGCAGATTAGCGGGTGGGCTAGGCAATCAGATCTTTCAATACGGCGCTTCACTTCTTATTAGAAAAAAAAGTACGGTTCCATTGATTGCTCTCGACGATTCTGATTTGAAAAAATACAAAGCAGTAAGAAAAAATGAACTGCCAACTTATTTTAAATTGACTGGTTCAACCATAAAGAATCATAGTATACTCAAGTTGCGTTTACCCCGAATGAAAGCAATTACAAAATACAGCGATAGATTTGTCGGTGACTATAATTTTAATCGGGTGGCCAATAAAAAAATTCCCGCACAAAACTATTACTTAGATGGTTATTTTCAAAGTTGTCTTGACCAAAATCTTTTCGATGAAATGATTGAAGTTCTGAAAAAAGACTATCGGTACACCGAGCTTGAAATTAAAAAAAATATTTGTGCAGTTCATATACGTGGTGGTGATTTTTTAACTGATAAATACAGTGGGATTGCTGATGTAAATTATTATCTTGATCAGTTGGCTAAAGTCAAAGAGTTGAATGTCGCAGAGCGATTTGTTATCGTAACAGACGATAAAAAATATGCCTCTGAAATAGCGAATAAAATGGCTATAAGATATTCATTTTCCGAAGGCAATATGCTAGATGACTTTTTATTGCTAGCGCAATCTCAAACTAAGATATTATCTAATAGTACGTTTTCTATTTGGGCATCAGCTTTAGGCTATCAACCTGGGTGCATCGTTTTTGCCCCCAAGAAGTTAACAGTTCAGGACTCTAGAAATTTCATTCTTCCTGGTGAGTTAAGTTAATAATATAAGGAGTTATTTAAAAATGAAAGTTGCTTTAATTACTGGCGTGACTGGGCAGGATGGTTCATATTTGGCGGAACTTTTGCTGGAAAAAGGTTATGAAGTTCATGGCATTAAGCGTCGTGCATCTTCATTTAATACTGAACGCGTGGATCACATTTATCAAGATCCACATTCTAGCAACCCGAAATTTCATCTGCACTACGGTGATTTGACAGATTCTTCTAACCTGACTCGTATTCTGAAGGAGGTTCAGCCGGATGAAGTCTATAACCTTGGAGCAATGAGCCACGTAGCAGTTTCCTTTGAGTCCCCGGAATACACTGCTGATGTAGATGCTATGGGTACATTGCGTCTATTGGAAGCCATTCGTTTCCTTGGTCTGGAAAAGAAAACCCGTTTCTATCAAGCATCCACTTCTGAACTTTACGGGCTGGTGCAAGAAATTCCGCAAAAAGAGACCACCCCGTTCTACCCGCGTTCTCCGTATGCTGTTGCTAAACTGTACGCCTACTGGATTACAGTGAATTACCGCGAATCATATGGTATTTATGCCTGTAACGGTATTTTATTCAACCACGAGTCGCCGCGTCGTGGCGAAACCTTTGTGACCCGCAAAATTACCCGTGCTATTGCTAACATCGCACAAGGTCTAGAGTCCTGCTTGTATCTTGGCAACATGGATTCTCTGCGCGACTGGGGACATGCGAAGGACTACGTAAAGATGCAGTGGATGATGCTGCAACAGGATGAACCGGAAGACTTTGTTATTGCTACTGGTGTGCAGTACTCCGTACGTCAGTTTGTTGAAATGGCCGCTGCCCAGTTGGGAATCGAACTACGTTTTGAAGGTAAAGGTGTCGAGGAGAAGGGGATCGTGGTTTCAGTTACCGGCGATGATGCTCCCGGCGTGAAGGTGGGAGATGTAATTATTGCTGTAGATCCGCGCTATTTCCGTCCTGCAGAAGTAGAAACTCTGCTGGGTGATCCGAGCAAAGCACACGAAAAACTAGGTTGGAAACCGGAAATCACACTTTCGGAGATGGTATCTGAAATGGTTGCGAAAGATCTGGAGGCAGCGAAGAAACACTCTCTGTTAAAGTCTCACGGATTTAATGTCAGTTTATCTCAGGAATAATCGATGAACAGACAACGTATTTTTATTGCTGGTCATCGAGGAATGGTGGGTTCCGCGATTGTTCGCCAGTTAGAACAACGCGGTGATGTGGATCTGGTGCTGCGTAGCCGAGATGAACTGAATTTGCTCGACAGTAAGGCTGTTTTAGACTTTTTTGCCGCCGAGCGTATAGATCAGGTCTATCTGGCGGCGGCTAAGGTGGGAGGCATTGTTGCCAACAACACTTACCCAGCCGATTTCATTTTCGAAAATATGATGATAGAGAGCAACATTATTCATGCGGCGCATCTGCACGACGTGAACAAATTGTTATTTCTCGGCTCTTCCTGTATTTACCCTAAGATGGCGAAACAGCCAATGGCGGAGAGTGAACTGCTGCAGGGCTCGCTCGAACCAACTAATGAACCATATGCTATTGCTAAGATCGCCGGAATAAAGCTGTGTGAGTCCTATAACCGCCAATACGGTCGTGATTATCGCTCGGTGATGCCGACAAACCTATACGGGCCTCACGACAACTTCCACCCGAGTAATTCGCATGTTATCCCGGCGCTGTTGCGTCGTTTTCATGAAGCGACGATGCAAAATACATCTGAGGTGATTGTGTGGGGAAGTGGCACGCCAATGCGAGAGTTTTTGCATGTTGATGATATGGCGGCAGCCAGTATCCACGTTATGGAGTTGGATGGCGAAGTTTGGCAGGAAAACACCCAGCCAATGCTCTCTCACATTAACGTTGGTACAGGTGTGGACTGTACCATCCGTGAGCTAGCTCAAACTATCGCACGAGTGGTGGGCTACAGAGGGCAGGTGGTATTTGATGCGAGCAAACCAGACGGCACTCCGCGCAAATTACTTGACGTCTCGAGACTAAAAAAATTGGGCTGGCAGTTCGGTATTTCACTCGAAGATGGCCTGGCCAGCACATATCATTGGTTCCTTGATAATCAACATCGATTCCGGGGGTAAGTATGTTTTTATCTCAGGACGATTTTGTCACTGTTGTGCGTTCTACTCCGCTTGTCTCCATCGATTTGATTGTGGAAAACACGCAAGGCGAATTTCTTTTAGGTAAACGGCTGAACCGTCCCGCGCAAGGCTATTGGTTTGTGCCAGGTGGCCGAGTACAGAAAGATGAGCCATTGAGTGCGGCCTTTGAACGGCTAACTGAAGGCGAGTTGGGGTTGCGATTACCGTTGTCCGCTGGCGAGTTTTATGGCGTCTGGCAACACTTCTATAACGACAATTTCGCCAATGAGGCGTTCTCGACCCATTACGTGGTGCTCGGTTTTCGTCTGCGAGTACAGGAAAAAGACCTGTGTTTGCCCGACGCGCAGCACGAAGCATACCGCTGGCTGGCGCCTGCGGTATTGTTGGGTAGCGAAAACGTTCATGAAAATAGTCGTGCCTATTTTCAGAATGATGCCAATTATGTTATTGGCTTAGAAACGAAGGATGTCAAATATGTCTGATGTACCGTTAATCGCTGTCGTAATGGCTGGTGGTACGGGGAGTCGTCTTTGGCCTCTATCTAGGGAGCTTTACCCGAAACAATTTTTACAACTTTCGGGTGAACACTCTCTGTTACAGACAACCTTGCTTCGGCTGTCGAATCTTTCATGTGAAACGCCATTAGTCATCACGAATGAACAGCATCGCTTTATTGTTGCAGAGCAGCTAAGACAGATAGATCAGTTACGCGATAATATTATTCTGGAACCGTGTGGACGCAATACTGCACCAGCAATTGCGCTTTCAGCTTTTTCTGCGCTGAAGCGTAATGAGCAAGAGGATCCATTACTATTGGTACTTGCTGCTGACCACATTATCAGTAAAGAAAAAATCTTTTGTGATGCAATTCAGAAAGCAATACCAATTGCGGAAAATGGAAGTATCGTGACCTTCGGTATTGTGCCGGAATATGCTGAAACTGGTTATGGCTATATAGAAAGAGAAACTGATGCACTATCTCTTTCCAATGTTGCTGAAGGTGAGTTTTATCGTGTTAAGAATTTTGTTGAAAAACCTGATCGCCTAACCGCTGAAAAATATATTTCATCTGGAAATTTTTTTTGGAATAGCGGTATGTTTATGTTTAAAGCAACGGCTTATTTAGAAGAGTTAAAGAAGTATAGGCCAGATATCTACAGTATCTGTGAGCAGGTAGTCTCTTCCTCTTATCGTGATCTTGATTTTATACGTTTACCAGAAGAAATCTTCAAGGATTGCCCTGCCGAATCTATTGATTTTGCCGTTATGGAAAAAACGGATCGTTGTGTTGTTTGTCCTGTTGATATCGGTTGGAGTGATGTTGGCTCATGGCAATCATTATGGGATATTAGTGAAAAAACACATACTGGCGATGTTTGCAAAGGAGATGTCCTGACATATAACACCAAGAATAATTATATTTATTCAGAGTCCGCACTGGTTGCTGCTGTTGGTGTTGAGGATGTCGTTATAGTTCAGACGAAAGATGCAATACTTGTTTCTAAGAAATCTGACGTTCAGGATGTCAAAAAGATTGTTGAAATGCTCAAGTCACAAGAACGGTCAGAGTACATCGCACATCGTGAAGTATTTCGTCCCTGGGGTAAATTTGATGCGATTGATCAAGGCGAGCGATATAAAGTTAAGAAAATCATAGTGAAACCGGGTGAAGGGCTTTCTTTACGTATGCATCATCATCGGTCTGAACATTGGATTGTGCTTTCTGGTACGGCGAAAGTTACTCTCAATGATAAAACGATGTTGGTTACTGCAAATGAATCGATTTATATTCCTCTTGGGGCCACGTATAGTCTTGAGAATCCAGGGATTATCCCCCTTAATCTCATTGAAGTTAGTTCAGGAGATTATTTGGGAGAGGATGACATCGTTCGACAAAAAGAACGTTATAGAAAAGATGATTAGGGTATGAAAAAATTAACCTGTTTCAAAGCCTACGATATTCGCGGCAGGCTGGGCGAAGAGCTGAATGAAGAGATCGCGTGGCGCATTGGCCGCGCTTACGGCGAGTTCCTGAAGCCAAAATCTATTGTTCTGGGCGGCGATGTGCGTCTGACCAGCGAGACGCTGAAGCTGGCGCTGGCGAAAGGGCTGCAGGATGCGGGGGTGAATGTGCTGGATATTGGCATGTCGGGCACCGAAGAGATTTACTTCGCCACCTTCCACCTTGGCATTGACGGCGGTATTGAAGTGACCGCCAGCCATAATCCGATGGATTACAACGGCATGAAGCTGGTGCGGGAAGGGGCGCGGCCCATCAGCGGTGATACCGGTCTGCGCGACGTGCAGCGCCTGGCGGAAGCCAACGACTTCCCGGCGGTTGATGTGACAAAACGTGGCCACTATCAGCGTATTACTACCCGCGATGCCTACATCGACCACCTGCTGGGTTACATCAATCCCGGCAGTCTGAAACCGATGAAGCTGGTGCTCAACTCCGGCAACGGTGCGGCAGGTCCGGTGGTTGACGTCATTGAAGCCCGTTTTAAGGCGCTGGGGGTGCCGGTCGAGTTCATCAAAATTCACAATACGCCGGATGGCAACTTCCCCAACGGTATCCCCAATCCTCTGCTGCCGGAATGCCGGGCCGACACGCGCAATGCGGTGATTGAACACGGTGCGGATATGGGGATTGCCTTCGACGGTGATTTTGACCGCTGCTTCCTGTTCGATGAAAAAGGTCAGTTCATTGAGGGCTACTACATTGTCGGCCTGCTGGCAGAAGCGTTTCTGGAGAAGAATCCGGGGGCGAAAATTATCCACGACCCGCGCCTGTCCTGGAATACCGTGGACGTGGTGACGGCGGCAGGCGGTAAACCGGTGATGTCAAAAACCGGGCACGCGTTTATCAAAGAGCGCATGCGCCATGAAGATGCCATTTATGGCGGTGAAATGAGCGCGCATCACTATTTCCGTGATTTTGCTTACTGCGACAGCGGAATGATCCCGTGGCTGCTGGTGGCGGAACTGCTGAGTCTGAAAGGACAGTCGCTGGGTGAACTGGTCCGTGACCGGATGGTGGCCTATCCGGCGAGTGGGGAAATCAACAGCACGCTGGCAGAGCCGGCGGCAGCGATTGCGCGTGTGGAGCAGCACTTTTCCCGTGAGGCGCTGACGGTGGACAGAACGGACGGTATCAGCATGGCGTTTGTCGACTGGCGCTTCAATTTACGCTCTTCCAATACCGAACCGGTGGTGCGCCTGAACGTGGAATCGCGCGGAGATGAGCAACTTATGAGAAGTAAAACAGAAGAAATACTCAGAATTTTAAATTAATGTTTAAGTATAAGGCTGTGTCGAAAGCATAGCCTTTATTTTCTTTTTAAGGTTTCATCAGATGGATTATTTCTTAGGATGAATCATAGCATAGCAATAATTCTGAGTGTTTATAATTCAGAAAAACCAGATTATCTGCATCAAAGTCTTTCTAGCCTTTTTTCTCAAACTATGAAAGCAGATATTTACCTTTATATTGATGGGGAAATTAATAAGTCCTTGGAAAGTGTGATTGAGAGTTTTGAAGCTGAACCTAATTTCTATGTTGTGCGAGGAGAGAAAAATAAAGGTCTGGCCTTTGCTCTGAATACACTTATCGATGTGGCTTTAAGTAGAGGTTATCGATACATTGCAAGGATGGATACGGATGATGTGTCACGTTTAAACCGTATTGAAAAACAGTTTAGGTTCATGGAAGATAGACCGGAGATTGACGTACTAGGCGGATATTGCCATGAATTTGGTAGTGAGTACGCACTTGAATTAAAGAAAGTTCCGCTCGAACATGATGATCTTAAAAAATACAGTATAATCCGTTGCCCATTTATACACCCAACAGTGATGTTTAGAAGTTCAGTTTTCAAAGATGGGATTCGTTATCCTTTAGATACACAATTTACTGAGGATATGGCGTTGTGGTTCTTTCTCCTTGAAAAAGGATATCGTTTTCATAATATCCCCGAGGTCTTGCTGGACTATAGGCTTAATGATAGCACTTTTTCCAGAAGAAGGGGGATTGGAAAAGCAATAAGTGAGTTTTCAGTTCGCTTCAAGTATATGTTTAAGCTAAAAGAGGCTAGTTTTAAGAGGTGTATTATTCTGATTATTAAATTCTTTTTTCATGTGTTACCTTTGTTTTTGATTCGCTATGCTTATAAAAGACATCGCTAAATGTGCGGTGGATATGAATATTTATAAAATGAAGATTATTAAATGAAAAATATGGAACATCGGGATAACTGTTTTGACATAATTAGATTGTTTGCGGCAATAACCGTCATTATCTCCCATCAGTACTCTCTTTCTGGACTGTCTGAGCCAATTTTTCTTGGTATGAGTACTTACGGGGGGGTAGCGGTTATTGTTTTTTTTGCTATCTCGGGATTCTTGATTACTAAATCTTGCATGAGAAGTCAAGGGTTCATCTCATATATATCAAAACGTGCAAGGAGAATATTCCCTGCGTTGTTGCCATGCGCAATTTTTATGTATCTAGTGTTGGGCGTGTACTTGAGGTGGGGGGATTTATCTTCTTATATTAATATATCAATTCTGAAAAATATTATTAGCGTCGTAACCATCCAGGGCGCACCGCCTCACTCCGGGATATTTGATGGTTTTATTCACCCATACTCTCTCAATGATAGTTTATGGACGTTACCACTTGAGTTTTTATGTTATCTTCTTTTGGGTGTAGTGTTTTTTTTATTTAAAAATGCTTTAAAAGCAATGTTAATTTCTTTCGTGGTACTTTTTATTATTTCTATTTATTTACTGTTTAATAAAACATCAATAGTGTTTTTTGGAGTGGTTTTACAGGCACTTCCGGTGAGGGCTTTATCCTTTTTAACAGGAGCTGTAATGGCTCTCACGATAAGTTATTGGAATGATAAAAAAATAAAGAAATATATATTTATGATATCGTTTTTTATTCTTTTATCTGTCGCTTATAAAAATGAAATTAATGTGTTGGGTTATATTTTATTATCAATTATCACAATAGTTGTTGGCTGTTCATTTAAAGATCAGATAATATCTGGTCGATTTGATTATTCATATGGTATATATATATATTCTTTCCCGGTGCAACAGTTTATTATAAATAAACTGCAGTTTGAATTTTATTTCGGAATGTTTGTTAGTATCATTGTGTCAATTTTTTTTGGGTTCCTTTCATGGCATTTTGTTGAGTCGAAGTTTCTTAAAGTAAATAAATCATATGTGAAAAAACATGATGTGTTGGGACAGAGTACTTAATACTTACTAAGTATAGTATTTAGTTTGCTTCTATCATTTTATATCTGAGTTGAGTTAACATCTAAGTCACATTCAAGCCGCGCATATGTCGCGCGGTGACCACACCTGACAGGAGTATGTAATGTCCAAGCAACAGATCGGCGTCGTCGGTATGGCAGTGATGGGGCGCAACCTGGCGCTCAACATCGAAAGCCGCGGTTATACTGTCTCCATCTTCAACCGCTCCCGTGAAAAAACCGAAGAAGTTGTAGCCGAGAATCCAGGTAAGAAGCTGGTTCCGCACTACACGGTGAAGGAGTTCGTCGAGTCTCTTGAAACCCCACGTCGTATCCTGTTAATGGTGAAAGCAGGTGCAGGCACTGATGCTGCTATTGACTCCCTGAAGCCGTATCTGGATAAAGGCGACATCATCATTGATGGCGGTAACACCTTCTTCCAGGACACTATCCGTCGTAACCGTGAACTGTCCGCCGAAGGCTTTAACTTCATCGGTACTGGTGTTTCCGGCGGTGAAGAGGGTGCCTTGAAAGGTCCTTCTATCATGCCTGGCGGCCAGAAAGAAGCGTATGAGTTGGTTGCACCGATCCTTACTAAGATTGCTGCAGTAGCTGAAGATGGTGAACCGTGCGTAACCTATATTGGTGCTGACGGTGCAGGTCACTACGTGAAGATGGTGCACAACGGTATCGAATATGGCGATATGCAGTTGATTGCTGAAGCCTATTCTCTGCTGAAAGGCGGCCTGAACCTGTCTAACGACGAGCTAGCCACTACCTTCACCGAGTGGAACGAAGGCGAGCTGAGCAGCTACCTGATTGACATCACCAAAGATATCTTCACCAAAAAGGATGAAGAGGGTAAATACCTGGTTGATGTGATCCTGGACGAAGCGGCGAACAAAGGTACCGGTAAATGGACCAGCCAGAGCTCTCTGGATCTGGGCGAACCGCTGTCGCTGATCACCGAATCCGTATTCGCCCGCTACATCTCTTCTCTGAAAGACCAGCGTGTTGCGGCATCTAAAGTACTTTCTGGTCCGCAGGCTAAGCTGGCTGGCGATAAAGCTGAGTTCGTTGAGAAAGTGCGCCGTGCGCTGTACCTTGGCAAAATCGTCTCCTATGCACAGGGCTTCTCTCAACTGCGTGCCGCATCTGACGAATACAACTGGGAGCTGAACTACGGCGAAATCGCCAAGATCTTCCGCGCAGGCTGTATCATTCGCGCGCAGTTCCTGCAGAAAATCACCGACGCCTATGCTGAAAACAAAGGCATCGCAAACCTGCTGTTGGCACCGTACTTCAAAAATATCGCTGATGAATATCAGCAAGCGCTGCGTGATGTTGTGGCTTACGCTGTTCAGAACGGTATTCCGGTACCGACCTTCTCTGCAGCGGTAGCCTACTACGACAGCTACCGTTCTGCGGTACTGCCGGCTAACCTGATCCAGGCCCAGCGTGACTACTTTGGCGCGCATACGTATAAACGCACTGATAAAGAAGGTGTGTTCCATACCGAATGGCTGGATTAATCTGATTTAGCCTAACATGAAAATCCAGGCCCGGAGCGCTCCTCCGGGCTTTTTTTATTGAGCAAAACAGTATGCTACGGAGGAGTAAGTGCAGGGGATTGAGCGGAATAGCGATATAATATAGGTATTCCAGCTTACTGTCTCGTCTTGACAGTTCAGCGATGTCAGGGGTAAAAACCTAACAGTTGTTTCGGTTGTTGGGAAATGTATTCTCTTAAAACGTTTAACCAAAAGAAGTCAGAGCAAATGAAAATAACTATTTCAGGAACAGGTTATGTTGGTCTTTCAAACGGTATTTTGATTGCCCAAAATCACGAAGTAGTCGCGCTGGACATTGTGCAGGCTAAAGTGGATATGCTTAACATGAAGCAATCCCCCATTGTAGATAAAGAGATAGAAGAGTATCTGTTAACGAAAAATCTTAATTTTCGCGCAACAACCGACAAGCAAGATGCTTACAAAAATGCCGATTATGTTATTATAGCTACTCCGACTGATTACGATCCTAAAACCAACTATTTTAATACCTCCAGCGTTGAATCAGTCATCCGCGATGTGTTGGAAGTGAATCCACTGGCAGTGATGATTATTAAATCAACCATCCCGGTAGGTTTTACCCAGTCAATTAAAGAACGTTTAGGCACAGATAATATTATTTTCTCGCCTGAGTTTTTGCGAGAAGGAAAAGCGCTTTATGATAATCTTCATCCCTCACGTATTGTGATTGGGGAGTGTTCGCCACGTGCTACTCGATTCGCAGAGTTATTGCAGGAAGGCGCAGTAAAACAAAACATTCCAACGCTATTTACTGACTCTACTGAAGCTGAAGCGATTAAACTGTTTGCAAATACTTATCTTGCTATGCGTGTGGCATATTTTAACGAATTGGATAGCTACGCTGAAAGCTTAGGTCTAAATGCTCGACAAATTATTGAAGGTGTTTGTCTGGATCCACGTATTGGCCACCATTACAATAATCCGTCATTCGGCTACGGTGGTTATTGCTTACCAAAAGATACTAAACAGCTGCTGGCAAACTATCAGACTGTACCGAATAATCTTATTTCTGCAATTGTGGATGCCAACCGTACACGTAAAGATTTTATTGCAGATTCAATCCTGGCACGAAAACCCAAAGTCGTAGGCGTATACCGTTTGATCATGAAAAGTGGCTCTGATAATTTCAGGGCATCCTCTATACAGGGAATCATGAAGCGCATCAAAGCTAAAGGCGTACCGGTTATTATTTATGAGCCCGTAATGGAAAAGGATGAATTTTTCCACTCTCGGGTTGTCCGTGATCTGGATGCGTTTAAAAGTGAGGCGGATATTATTATTTCTAACCGTATGACTCCAGAATTAGTTGACGTTGTCGATAAGGTGTATACCCGCGATTTGTTTGGTAGCGATTAATATTCCTCTCTACAAAAAAGGCCTTTAAAAAGGCCTTTTTATTGTGCACAGAAAACCCCCAGCTAGGCTGGGGGTTCCGGAAAGCTTTCAGCTTTGGGCCAGTTATTAAAACCCCTTTTGATTTGTTAAAACACATTGCGGTCTGGCAACTGCAAATGTTTAACAAGAAATCAAAAGGGGGTCCCAATGGGGGACGAAAAGAGCTTAGCGCACACCCGATGGAACTGTAAATATCACATAGTTTTTGCGCCCAAATACCGAAGACAAGCATTCTACGGTGAGAAACGCAGGGCGATAGGCAGCATCTTAAGAAAGCTGTGTGAGTGGAAAAACGTGCGGATCCTGGAAGCGGAATGCTGTGCAGATCATATTCATATGCTTGTGGAAATCCCACCCAAAATGAGCGTATCCGGCTTTATGGGGTATCTGAAAGGGAAAAGCAGTCTGATGCTGTATGAACAGTTTGGGGATATGAAATTCAAGTACAGGAATAGAGAGTTCTGGTGCCGGGGATACTACGTAGATACGGCGGGTAAGAACACGGTGAAGATACAGGAATGCATAAAGCACCAGCTTGCAGAAGATAAAATGGGTGAGCAGTTATCGATCGCTTATCCGGGTAGCCCGTTTACGGGCCGTAAGTAACGAAGTCTGATGCAAATGTCAGATCGTATGCGCCTGTTAGGGCGCGGCTGGTAACAGAGCCTTATAGGTGCATCCGAAAAACCTCCGGCTATGCCGGAGGATATTTATTATTTTAAACAGGTCAGTAATTAAACTTTGTAGAAGTCACGGTTCCAGTCGACAAAGTTACGCACTCCATCCCTAACCGTCGTATCTGGTTTAAAACCGATTACATCTTATAGCGCTTTGGTCTCTGCGCTGGTTTCCAGCACGTCACCGGGCTGTAGCGGTAGCATATTTTTTGAAGCGTCGATGCCAAGAGCTTCTTCAAGGGCTTTGATATAGTCCATTATCTCAACCGGTGAACTATTGCCGATATTCTAGACGCGATACGGGGCGATACTGGTCACTGGTGTTCCTGTTTCAACGGTCCACTGGGCATCTGCTTGCGGAATGGCATCCTGCAGGCGAATGATTGCTTCTGCGATATTATCAATATAGGTGAAATCGCGCTTCGTTTTGCCGTAGTTATAAACATCAATACTTTTCCCTTCAAGCATCGCTTTGGTGAACTTGAACAGCGCCATATCCGGGCGACCCCATGGACCATACACGGTGAAAAAACGCAGGCCGGTTGTTGGCAATCCGTACAGATGAGAATAGGTATGGGCCATCAGTTCGTTGGCTTTTTTTGTTGCCGCATACAGTGACACGGGGTGATCAACAGAATCATCTGTTGAGAAAGGCATTTTCTGATTCAATCCGTATGCCGAACTGGAGGAGGCATAGAGCAAATGCTGAATTTTATTGTGCCGACAACCTTCCAGTATGTTCAAAAAACCGGTGAGGTTAGAGTCCGCGTAAGCATGCGGATTTTCGAGTGAATAACGAACACCCGCCTGTGCTGCAAGATGAATCACACTATCAAAATGCCCAGATACGAAGAGTTCGGAGATACTTTCGCGGTCGGCCAAATCCATTTTATGAAAATGGAAGTTGGGCTGTGCCAGTAATTCCAGACGGGCCTGCTTAAGGCTTACGTCGTAGTAATCGTTCAGGTTATCAATACCGACTACTTGATGGCCAGCCTCAAGGAGGCGTTTGCTAACGTGGAAGCCGATGAAACCAGCGGCCCCCGTAACCAGGTATTATATGTTTATTCCTCTTTTTGGCTAAATAATAGCCAGGTACCAACGAATACTGCTAAAAGTGGAATGAAACCGATAGATGGCTAAAAAGCTAATCGTTATCTCTTTTTACTCTTGTCGTTTTACTCATTAGAATGCAAGTATTCATTGCTTGAATTTAATACAATGACAATGAAAAGTAGACTATATCGACTGTCTGACATGGGACCCGTTGAGTGAAATAATTTACTCAGGAGGAGACTTGTGTATTGACACTGCTGTTTTATCTCTTCCCTTCTTCAGTAGTGATTGAAATACCAATCAAATTCCCTCAAACAATTTGATTTTTTTATCATTAATCCTATGGCATTGCCTCAAATTATAGCTAAACTAATTCGAGTTTAAGTCTTTCCTCATTCAGAGTTTAGGGTATTTATGTCTGTAGGTGATAACAAAATATCTGGACGCAGCAACGATCCGGATCAGATTGATCTTATTGATTTAGTAATGCAATTATGGCGTGGTAAAGTAACGATAATTGTCTGTGTGGTTGTCGCGATTGTGTTGGCCGTGGGATACCTGGCCGTTGCGAAAGAGAAATGGACATCGAATGCAATTATCACGCAACCGGATGTTGGGCAGATAGCCGCTTACAACAATGCCTTGAATGTATTGTATGGTGCAAGTGCGCCAGCATCGCTTCAAATGAATGTGATTGGGCGTTTTAGTACCGCTTTTTCTGCATTAGTTGAAACATTGGACAATCAAGAAAAATCGGAAAAACTGACTATTGAGCAGTCAGTAAAAGGCCAGCAATTACCATTGGTCGTCTCTTATGTAGGGGATTCCGCGGAAAGGGCGCAGCGCCAGCTTTCTGAATACATCCAACAAATTGATGACAAAGTCGCCAAAGAGATGGTTGTTGATCTGGCAGATAATATTCAATTACGAACAACAGCGCTTACAGACTCGCTGAAAACCCAAGAGGTTATTGCTCAGGAGCAAAAGGATTTGCGTATCAAGCAAATCCAGGAAGCTTTGCGTTATGCAGAACAGGCTGGGGTGGTGAAGCCACAAATTCAGCAAACTCAGGATGTCACGCAGGACAGTATGCTACTGCTGGGCAGTGATGCACTGAAATCAATGATTGAACACGAAGCGACTCGTCCCTTGATCTTCTCTGGTAATTACTACCAGACCAAGCAAAACCTACTGGACATTGAGGCGTTAAATCTTGAAAAGGCAAAACTGCACTCCTACCGCTATGTGTTGAAACCAACGTTACCGATTCGTCGTGACAGTCCGAAAAAAGCAATCACCCTGGTGCTGGCGGTTCTGCTCGGCGGGATGATTGGTGCCGGGATCGTGCTGGGGCAAAATGCGCTGCGCGGTTACAAAGCCAAAGCACAGCAATCCTAAAGCAGTTTTATTCTGACAACAAAAAACCGGGCGAGCCCGGTTTTTTTACGTCTACAGATTACTGATGTCTTTTACGTAAATTCTCAATCACCGTCGTCAGGTCGAGGTCCTGGTCCTGCAGCAGAACCAGCAGGTGATACATCAGATCAGAGGCTTCATTGGTCAGCTCGAAACGATCGTTCACGGTTGCGGCCAGCGCGGTCTCTACGCCTTCTTCACCCACTTTTTGCGCAATGCGTTTGGTGCCGCTGGCATACAGCTTCGCAGTGTAGGAGCTTGCCGGGTCAGCGGTTTTACGTTCGGCCAGTAGTTGCTCGAGTTGATACAGGAACAGCCACTGGTGGCTGGCATCGCCAAAGCAGCTTGAAGTGCCGTTATGGCAGGTCGGGCCAATCGGGTTAACCAGCACCAGCAGGGTGTCGTTGTCGCAGTCGGGCGCGATGCTCACCACGTTCAGGAAGTGACCGGAGGTTTCTCCTTTGGTCCACAGACGCTGCTTGGTCCGCGAGAAAAAGGTCACTTTGCCGCTTTCAAGCGTTTTATCCAGTGCTTCCGGGTTCATATAACCCAGCATTAGTACCTCACCGGAAACCGCATGCTGCACGATGACTGGCATCAGTCCGTCGGTTTTTTCCCAGTCCAGCTCGCGGCATTGTTGCTTCGTTAACATATCCTGATCTCCACGCCCTGTGTTGCCAGGTACGCTTTTAATTCGCCAATATTAATAATTTGCTTGTGAAAGACGGAAGCGGCAAGCGCGCCGTCAACGTCGGCATCCCGGAAGGCTTCAAGGAAGTGTTCCATGGTGCCCGCGCCGCCGGAGGCAATCAGCGGTACGTGGCAAACGTCGCGCACTTTTTTCAGCTGTTCCAGATCGTAGCCGTTGCGTACGCCGTCCTGGTTCATCATGTTCAGGACGATTTCGCCTGCGCCGCGTTTTTGCACTTCCTGCACCCAGTCCAGCGTTTCCCATTGCGTGACGCGGGTACGGCTTTCATCCCCGGTATATTGATTAACATGATATTTTCCGGTTTCGGCGTCATACCACGTATCAATGCCTACCACGATACACTGCACGCCAAAGCGGTCAGCCAGACGAGTGATAAGCTCCGGTTCGGCCAGCGCAGGGGAGTTGATAGAGATTTTATCCGCCCCGAAGGAGAGGATTCGCGCCGCATCGTCGATGGATTTAATGCCACCGGCAACGCAGAACGGAATATCGATCACTTCCGCCACGCGAGATACCCAGCTTTTATCCACTACGCGGCCATCGCTGGAGGCGGTGATATCGTAGAACACCAGTTCATCTGCGCCTTCATCGGCATAGCGTTTTGCCAGCGGGACAATGTCGCCAATAATCTCGTGATTGCGAAACTGGACGCCTTTTACCACCTGCCCATCACGAACGTCCAGACAAGGAATTATGCGTTTTGCCAGCATTGAATGGCCTCCTCAACGGTGAACTTACCTTCCAGCAGGGCGCGTCCGACGATCACGCCGCGTACGCCGGTTCCACGCAGGGCTGCTACGTCCTCGATCCCGCCAATGCCGCCAGATGACTGGAATGCTACCTGCGGATATTTGGCGCACACTTCTTCATAAAGCGCGACGTTTGAGCCAGCCAGCGTGCCGTCGCGGGAGATATCGGTGCACAGCACGTGCTTCAGGCCGACGGGTAAATAGGTCTCAACCAGTTCTTCCAGAGAAACCCCGGAATCTTCCTGCCAGCCGCTAACCGCTACCTGTTTATTACCGCGCTCGTCAATACGAACGTCCAGTGCCAGCACCAGCGCGTCGGCGCCAAAACGGGCAAACCAGCCCTTGACTACCTCGGGGGATTTTACTGCCGTCGAACCTACCACCACGCGCGCCACGCCTGCGTCAAGCAGCGCCGCAACGTCCGCTTCAGTACGCACGCCACCGCCAACCTGTACCGGAACATTGACACCAGCGACCAGCGTTTTAATCAGTGGGATCTGCCGCTGCGCCGGGTCTTTCGCGCCAGTTAAATCAACCAGGTGCAGTACTTCGGCACCCTGAGCTGCGTAATCCTGTAAACGGGGGAGAGGATCATTGCCATAATCACGTTGCGTTGCGTAATCGCCCTGATGAAGACGCACCACCGTGCCGTCGATTAAATCTAATGCCGGAATAATCATTACATCTCCAGAAAGTTTTTCAGCAACTGCGCCCCAGCCGCGCCCGAGCGTTCAGGGTGAAACTGCACGCCAAAGAAATTGTCCTTTTGTACTGCCGCGGTAAACGGTTCGCCGTAATGGCACTGGGCGATGGTCCACGGGTTCACCGGCATAGCATAGCTGTGTACAAAGTAGAAATACGCGCCATCTTCAATGCCCTGGAACAGACGATTTCCCGCCTGCGGATAGACGCGATTCCAGCCCATATGCGGCAGCGGCAGACCGAAATCGGTCATCTTCGGAACGTCCTGCTCAATAATGCCCAGCAGAGAGACACCGTTACTCTCTTCGCTGCGGCGGCCCAGCAGTTGCATGCCTAAGCAGATCCCCAGTACCGGTTGCGTACAAGCTTTAATCAGTTCAATCAGTTCACGCTCGTGCAACTGGTCCATAGCCGCCTGGGCGGTACCGACGCCCGGCAGAAACAGTTTATCGGCACGTAGCACCACGTCCGGGTCACGGCTGACAACCGGGTCGTATCCATGGCGTGCGACGGCGGATTTCACCGAGTGCAGATTGGCGCAGCCGGTATCAAGGATCACCACGTTCATTACAGCACTCCTTTTGAGGAGGGCAGCGTATCGCCTTCTACGCGAATAGCCTGACGCAGCGTACGACCAAAGGCTTTAAACAGGCTCTCCACACGGTGGTGGTCATTTTTCCCTTTGGTTTTCAGGTGCAAGGTGACACCCATGGTGTAAGAGAGTGAACGGAAGAAGTGTTCAATCATCTCTGTGCTCAGATCGCCAACGCGCTGGTAGGTAAACTCCGCGCGGTATTCCAGGTGCGGACGCCCCGAGATATCCAGCGCGCAACGTGCCAGGCACTCATCCATCGGCAGCACAAAACCAAAACGGTTGATACCGCGTTTATCGCCTAATGCCAGCTTTAAGGCTTCACCCAGCGCCAGACCGGTATCTTCAACGGTGTGGTGATCGTCAATATACAGATCGCCTTTGACGGCTATTTCCATGCGAAAACCGCCGTGGGTGGCGATTTGATCCAGCATGTGGTCAAAGAAGCCAACGCCGGTATTGATTTTGCTACGGCCTTCGCGGTCCAGCCAGACTTTGACGTCAATCTGCGTCTCTTTGGTATTACGCTCAACGTGCGCGTAGCGGTCTCGCTTGGTCAACTGCTCGCCGATCATCACCCAGTTCAGGGTGTCGCGGTGGTAGCGTAATCCGCTAATGCCCATGTTTTCTGCGAGCTGAATATCGGTCGCCCGGTCACCAATGACGTAGCTGTTTGCCACATCCATGGCCTGTTCAACCAGATACTGCTCAACCAGTTTCACTTTTGGCTTACGGCAATCACACGCGTCCGCTGGCAGGTGCGGGCAGATTAGCACCTCATCAAATGCTACGCCCTGAGAGGTGAAAATTTGCATCATCAGGTTATGCGGACCGTCAAAATCGGCCTGCGGGAAGCTCTGCGTACCGAGTCCATCCTGGTTAGTAATCATCACCAGTTTAAAGCCTGCTTTTTGCAGCTTCAGCAAAACGGGAACGACGTCCGGCTCGAAGGCGAGTTTGTCAAAGCGATCGACCTGAAAGTCACTTGGCGGTTCTGAAATCAGGGTTCCATCACGGTCAATAAAAAGATACTTCTGGCTCATACTTGCTCCGCACGTAAGGCGTCAATGACGCGCTGGCTCTCTTCGCGGGTTCCGACAGTAATTCGCAGGCAGCCGCTTAATGAAGGTTGTTTATTCTGATCTCGTAAGATAATGCCCTGATCCCACAAAGATTTAAATACGCTGCTTGATGCGGTGAAGCGCGCCAGAACATAGTTGGTTTCAGAGTCGAAAACCTGCTCTACACAGCGAATGGTTTTCAGGTTCTCCACCAGATACTGACGCTCTTGCAGGATCTGCTCTACGCGTTCGCGCATGGCGGAAATCCCTTGTGGCGTCAGCGCCTGGGCGGCAATATCCGCTACCGGGGTAGAAAGCGGGTAGGGGGCAATCACCTTTAACAGCAGATTGATAACCTCTTCATTCGCCAGCGTAAATCCGCAGCGTAAACCGGCGAGAGCAAATGCTTTAGACAGCGTACGTAATACTGCCAGATGCGGATACTCAGACAGCCAGCCTGCCAGCGTAGCCTGCGGACAAAACTCAATATAGGCCTCATCAGCGACCACGATGGCTTTACCCTGCGTCATTTCGAGCAGTGAACGTAGGTCCTGCGGATTTATCAGCTGGCCGGTTGGGTTATTGGGGCTGCATACGTAGACCACCTTCACGCCATCAAGCTTGTCCGCGATGCCTTGTAAATCCAGCTGCCAGTTATCCAGGGTCGGGACGGTGCGGCATTCAACGCCAATCGTTTCGGCGCTGACGCTGTACATGCCGTAAGTCGGCGGACAGTAGAGAATGGCATCTTTACCGGGTTCGCAAAAAGCGCGCACCAGCAGTTCGATCCCTTCATCTGCGCCGCGGCTGACCAGCACCTGCTCTGGTTTGACGCCAGCATACTGCGCGTAATTCTCAATTACGGCTTTCGGCTGACACTCTGGATAGCGGTTCAGCGTCTGCTGGCGTAGCTGGAACTCAACGGCGGTTGGGTACTCATTCGCGTTGAGCCACACGTCCCCGTTACCGCCAAGACGACGGGCAGACTGATAGGGCGTTAACTCGCGAACATTCTTACGGGCTAAATCAGTGACGCTGAGAAAGTTGTCAGTGCTCATGCTTGCTCCTTCAGGGCGTTAACGCGCAGGGTGACGGCATTTTTGTGGGCAGTCAGTCGTTCAGCAGCGGCCAGTGTTTCAATGGTGGAGGCCAGGGCAGAGAAACCTTGGGGAGTTAATTCCTGTACCGTCATCCGTTTCTGGAAATCAGCCAGCCCAAGGCTTGAGCAGGTTGCGGTATAGCCGTAGGTCGGAAGAACGTGGTTGGTGCCGGAAGCATAGTCGCCAGCCGACTCAGGAGACCAGTCACCCAGGAATACCGAACCAGCGCTGGTGATATCGTCAACCAGTTCACGCGCGTTACGGGTCTGAATAATCAGGTGCTCTGGGCCGTAGGCGTTAGAGATGGCCACGCATTGCTCCAGATCTCTGGCGACGATCAGTCGGCTGGCGCCGAGCGCCTGACGTGCGGTGTCGGCGCGGGAAAGCTCGGCAAGCTGGCGTTCAACGGCTTTGGCCACGCCTTCGGCCAGCGTAGCGTCTGGCGTCAGCAGGATAACCTGCGAGTCGGGGCCGTGTTCGGCCTGAGAAAGCAGGTCGGAAGCAACAAAGTCAGGCGTCGCGCCGCTGTCGGCAATAACCAGCACTTCAGACGGGCCCGCAGGCATGTCGATAGCCGCGCCGTCAAGACGTTGGCTGACCTGACGTTTGGCTTCGGTCACATACGCATTGCCCGGCCCGAAGATTTTATCGACCTTAGGAATTGATTCGGTACCCAGCGCCAGCGCGGCAATGGCCTGCGCGCCGCCCACGTTGAACACCTCTTTTACGCCACACAGTTGCGCGGCGTAGAGGATTTCATCGGCAATCGGCGGCGGTGAGCAGAGCACCACTTTTTTGCAGCCGGCGATACGCGCCGGGGTCGCCAGCATTAATACGGTCGAGAAGAGCGGTGCCGATCCCCCTGGAATATAAAGGCCTACGGAGGCGATAGGGCGAGTAATCTGCTGGCAGCGCACGCCAGGCTGAGTTTCAATATCCACTGGCGGCAGAATTTGCGCGGTGTGGAACGCATCAATATTACGCACCGCCGCCTGCATGGCTTGTTTCAGCTCGTCGCTCAGGCGGCTACTGGCTTGCTGAATTTCTTCTTCGGTGACGCGCAGCGCGCCGACCTCGGTTTTGTCAAACTTCGCACTGTATTCACGCAGCGCCCGGTCGCCGTTATTTTTGACGTTCTCAAGAATCTCGGCCACCGTGCGGCTGATGCTTTCAGAGGCGGATATCGCCGGGCGCATCAGCAGTTCGCGCTGCTGCTCGGGGCTACAGCTATTCCAGTCGATCAGGGTATTGAAGCTCATGGCTATCACTCCATCATCTTCTCAATCGGCAGCACCAGAATGGAGCTGGCGCCGAGCGCTTTCAGTTTTTCCATCGTTTCCCAGAACAGGGTTTCGCTGCTGACCATGTGCATGGCTACGCGCTGCTGGTCACCCGCCAGTGGCAGAATGGTAGGGCGCTCAGCGCCTGGCAGCAGGGCGATGACTTCGTCCAGACGTTCGCTCGGCGCGTGCATCATGATGTATTTTGATTCACGTGCCTGAATGACCCCCTGAATACGGGTCAGCAGTTTGTCGATCAGTTGTTGCTTGGCTTCGGCCATTTCGCCGTCGCGCTGAATCAGGCAGGCTTTAGAGCGGTAAATCACTTCCACTTCACGCAGACCGTTGGCTTCAAGTGTGGCTCCGGTTGACACCAGATCGCAAATCGCATCAGCCAGACCTGCGCGGGGAGCGACTTCTACAGAGCCGTTTAACAGACAGGATTTAAACGACACCCCTTTTTGATCAAGATAACGTTTAAGCAGGTGTGGGTAAGAGGTAGCGATACGCTTACCGTTCAGCGCTGCCGGGCCATCCCAGGCTTCATCAACCGGGGTAGCCAGCGAAAGACGGCAACCGCCGAAGTCCAGACGACGCAGGGTAAAATAGCGTGGATCTTCACCCTGTGCCCGGCGGTTGAGCAATTCCTCTTCGAGAACGTTTTCCCCGATGATGCCGAGATCAACGACGCCGTCCATCACCAGACCCGGGATATCGTCATCACGCACGCGCAGAATATCGATCGGCATATTCTCAGCCATCGCGATCAGGCGCTGGGTGTGAAGATTAATTTTAATGCCGCAACGGGCCAGCAATTCGCGTGAATCATCGCTTAAACGACCTGATTTCTGCATAGCTATGCGTAAACGGGTGTTATCTAACATTCTTTATTCCTCGTTATCCTGTCTGAATCAGTTTGGGTCACGCACAAAAAAAAAGCCCCCGGAAGAAATCTTCCGGGGGCTTTCTCATACGCTCATGCACCGCTGGAAGATTTAAATGTCTCCCAGCACACATCGCCTGAAAGACTAGTCAGGATGATGGTGATGATGGTGTTTGAATTGAGCGCGTGTCATAAATTTTCTCGATGAATGTTTATTCATTTGATGTCTTTTAACCTAAACCACTTTAGCTACGGAAAGCAAGGGCTTTTTTTGATCATTAATTCATTTCATATTGATACTATGAATTGTCAGCCACTGTGGGCTAGCGTAGCCTTGCGTTATAGGCCAAAAGTCAGGAGAGAAGGCATGAAAAAGGTCGCAATTGTCGGTTTAGGTTGGTTAGGCATGCCGTTAGCTATGTCGCTGGCGGCGAGAGGCTGGCAGGTTACCGGCAGCAAAACCACATTGGATGGGGTGGAAGCGGCCCGCATGAGTGGTATAGAGAGCTACTCGCTGCGCCTGGAGCCTGAACTGGTCTGTGAGACAGACGATCTCGACGCACTGATGGACGCCGACGCGCTGGTTATTACGCTACCTGCGCGCCGTAGCGGTCCGGGGGAGACATTTTACCTGCAGGCTATGCAGGAGCTGGTCGACAGTGCGCTGGCGTACCGTATCCCGCGGATTATTTTTACCAGTTCGACGTCGGTCTATGGCGATGCACAAGGCATCGTGAAAGAAGGGACTCCGCGTAACCCGGTCACGGCAAGTGGTCGCGTTTTGAAAGAACTTGAAGACTGGTTGCACAATTTACCCGGCACTTCGGTGGATATTTTGCGCCTGGCCGGACTTGTCGGCCCGGGAAGACATCCCGGTCGTTTTTTCGCTGGCAAGACGGCGCCAGATGGACACCATGGCGTCAATCTGGTGCATCTGGATGATGTGGTTTCCGCCATCTCTTTGCTGCTGCAAGCGCCAAAAGGGGGACACATCTATAATATATGTGCGCCTATGCATCCGGCGCGCAATGTGTTCTATCCACAGATGGCCCGCCAGTTGGGGATGGAGCCGCCGGAATTTCGTGGCAATGAGGATAACGGTAAAGGTAAAGTCATTGATGGCAACCGTATTTGTAACGAGCTTGGGTTTGAGTACCAGTATCCTGACCCGCTGGTGATGCCGATGGAGTGACAGACCAGCAGAGTGCCGCTGATACCGCCAGGGGGCGAGTATGAAACCACTGCTGGACGTTCTTATCATCCTCGATGCGTTGGAAAAAGAGGGCAGTTTCGCAGCGGCGTCGGCAAAATTGTTTAAGACGCCGTCTGCGCTTAGCTACACCGTCCATAAGCTGGAAAGCGATCTTAATATTCAGCTACTCGATCGCAGCGGCCATCGGGCTAAGTTTACCCGTACCGGACAGATGCTGCTGGAAAAGGGGCGGGAGGTGTTGCACACCGTCCGCGAACTCGAAAAGCAGGCGATTAAACTTCACGAAGGCTGGGAGAATGAACTGGTTATTGGCGTAGATGATACGTTTCCCTTTTCGCTGCTGGCCCCTCTCATCGAATCTTTCTATCAACACCACAGTGTGACGCGCCTGAAATTTATCAATGGCGTGCTGGGCGGCTCCTGGGATGCTCTCACTCAGGGGCGGGCGGATATTATTGTCGGCGCCACGCATGAGCCGCCTGCCGCGAGCGAATTTGGCTTTGCGCAGCTAGGGGTTCTGGAGCAGGTGTTTGTGGTTGCGTCGCATCATCCGCTGGCGCAGGAACAGGAGCCGTTAAATCGTCGCACTATTCGGCGTTTTCGCGCGATTGTGGTGGGCGACAATGCACAGCATGCCAACGTCTCCGGCTCCCAGGTGCTTGACGATCAGGAAGCCATCACCGTTTTTGACTTCAAAACCAAGCTGGAACTGCAAATCAGTGGTCTGGGATGCGGCTATATTCCGCGCTATCTGGCGCAGCGATTTCTGGAGAGCGGCGCTCTGATTGAGAAAAAGGTGGTCGCACAAATTATCTTTGAACCCGTGTGGATAGGTTGGAATGAACAGACTGCCGGGTTGGCCAGTGCCTGGTGGCGGGATGAGATTTTAGCAAATAGTGCTATTGCGGGGGTGTACGTTAAAACGGCTGCTGATAAATCAATCAGTTAAGAAAAAATATTCTTTTGTAGTAGCTTCAATCTCTTGTTATTTCTCTCCAAATTAGTGCAAAATACGCCGCTTGCAAAAAATGACATTAACCGACGTTTTAATACGCGTCGGTTATTTTTTTGCATCAAACCAATCATTCATAAAAGAGGCCGGGCTTCGTACCGGATAGATACTTACTTAAAAATCGACAGTTGTTGTCGCTGAGGATTAACAAAAAATGGGGCAATTTTTTGCTTACGCGACGGTTTTCGCCGTAATGGGGGATAACCATGTCGCATAACGCTACTCCAAACACCTCTCGCGTGGAATTACGTAAAACGCTTACGCTGGTTCCGGTTGTCATGATGGGCCTTGCCTATATGCAGCCGATGACGCTGTTCGATACATTCGGTATCGTATCAGGAATGACCGATGGTCACGTCCCGACAGCTTACGCCTTTGCACTGATCGCCATCCTCTTTACCGCACTGAGCTACGGTAAACTGGTGCGTCGCTATCCGTCTGCAGGCTCTGCCTACACTTATGCCCAGAAATCCATTAGCCCGACCGTTGGCTTTATGGTGGGTTGGTCATCACTGCTGGACTACCTGTTCGCACCGATGATCAACATTCTGTTGGCGAAAATTTATTTTGAAGCTCTGGTGCCGTCGATACCGTCATGGATATTCGTGGTGGCGCTGGTGGCCTTTATGACCGCCTTTAACCTGCGCAGCCTGAAATCTGTTGCGAATTTCAACACCGTCATCGTGTTGTTGCAGGTGGTGCTGATTGCAGTGATCCTCGGCATGGTCGTTTATGGCGTGTTCGAAGGGGAAGGTGCCGGTACGCTGGCGAGCAGCCGTCCGTTCTGGTCAGGTGATGCGCATGTGATCCCGATGATCACGGGAGCGACTATCCTGTGCTTCTCGTTCACCGGTTTTGACGGTATCAGCAACCTGTCTGAAGAAACCAAAGACGCTGAACGAGTGATCCCGCGGGCGATTTTCCTGACCGCGCTGATTGGTGGCCTGATCTTTATCGTCTCCACCTATCTGTTGCAGCTGTACTTCCCGGATATCTCACGCTTCAAGGATCCGGACGCTTCTCAGCCGGAAATCATGCTGTATGTCGCTGGTAAGTTCTTCCAGGTTGGCGCGCTGATTTTCTCTACCATTACCGTACTGGCGTCAGGTATGGCGGCGCATGCAGGCGTAGCGCGTCTGATGTATGTGATGGGACGTGACGGTGTGTTCCCGAAAAGTTTCTTCGGTTATGTCCACCCGAAATGGCGTACTCCGTCCATGAACATCATTCTGGTTGGTGCGATTGCTCTGCTGGCAATTAACTTCGACCTGGTGATGGCGACGGCGCTGATTAACTTCGGTGCGCTGGTGGCGTTTACCTTCGTTAACCTGTCGGTTATCTCCCAGTTCTGGATCCGTGAGAAGCGTAACAAGACGCTGAAAGACCACTTCCAGTATCTGTTCCTGCCAATGTGCGGTGCGCTGACCGTTGGTGCGCTGTGGGTGAACCTGGAAGAGAGCTCAATGGTTCTGGGTCTGATCTGGGCCGCTATTGGTCTGATTTACCTGGCTTGCGTGACCAAAAGCTTCCGTAACCCGGTGCCACAGTACGACGAAGATATCGCGTAATAGCTGTATTTAGATAAAAAAAACCGGAGACATGTTCTCCGGTTTTTTTATACGTGGGAGTTATACAATCTCTTGCGCATACTGCCAGAGTGACTTCAGCAGCATCAGTTTCTCTTTGTTATCTGCATATTGCTGGCTCAGCATCTGCAATTCATTGGCGTAATTTTGCAAAAACTCCGGCGTGAATATTTGACGACGATGGTCCAGCCAGCGCTGCTGTTCGGCTTCATCCAGCGTTCCGGGGAAGTTACGTGCGCGGTAGTTAAACAGCAGCTTTTCAATGCGCTTATCGACAAAGGAGATATCCAGCGCCGGTAAATTGCGCGGCTCAGTTTCCAGAACGATTTTCATCGCGGCACGGTCGGCATCGCTGAAAAAACCATTGTATAACTGTGCGTCTACGTTATCTGATGGCGTAAAGGGTTCCGCATCGGCGAAGATGGCCACCACTTTGTCGCGAACCTGCGGGTTTTCGCGCAGTATTTTGAGATTATCCAGACAATGCTGGCGGTTAATGCCAAGGCGATCGGCATCTTCCGGGCGCAAGGTATTCGCCTGTGCCAGTACCGGGCATTTGTTGATGTGCACCAGTTTGACCGGCACGGCTGGGTTATCTCCCAGATCAGCTTTAGCAGTGTAGAGCCGCTCACGCAGCGCGTCGCTGTCCAGTTCAAGCAGCGGTGAAATATCACCGGCTAAGTCGACCATAATCACCGCGTTGCGATTCTCAGGATGCCAGGCTAATGGCGCCACCCAACTGGTGTTGCCGCGCCATGCGCCGAACATCCCCGAAACATGGACCAGCGGCTTCATTTGCGGGACATCAATCAGTGCGGCCAGCTTGTGCTTATTGCGATGGCTGTAGAGATAATCAAACAGGCGCGGCTGGCGCGACTTCACTAATTGCGCCATGGCAATTGTGGCGTATACATCGGCCATCGCATCGTGGGCATTGGCATGTTCAATACCGTTGGCTTTGGTCAAATGCTCCAGGCGAAAGCTGGGTAAGCCGTCGTCGTTTTCCGGCCAGTTAATTCCTTCGGGACGCAGGGCATAACAGGCGCGCATCACATCCAGCAGATCCCAGCGTGAATTATCGTGCTGCCAGCTCCAGGCGTAGGGATCGTAGAAATTGCGATACAGGATGTTGCGCGTCACTTCATCATCGAAGCGCACGTTGTTATAGCCCAGGATACAGGTTTTCGGCACGGTGAACAGGGCGTGGATGCGCGCAGCAAAAGCGGCTTCATTTTCTCCTTTTTCACGCGCTTCTTGCGGTGTGATACCGGTTATCAGCACCGCCTCAGGTTGCGGCAGATAGTCGTCTGCGGGTTTGCAATAAAAGACTTCAGGTTCACCGATGATGTTGAAATCGCTATCTGTTCGGATAGCCGCAAATTGCGCGGGTCTGTCCAGCGCCGGATGGGTACCAAAGGTCTCGTAATCGTGAAAGAGAAAACCAGGTTGCTGCTTGCCGTCATTCATTGTTCAGTTATGTCCGGGATCAATTTAGCGCTCGTCCAAGAATACCAAAAAATAGCGAGGTAATCAGCAAAGCGATTATCAATGCTGAATGATGTACGCAATAAAATTGAGATGAACAGGCTTTAATAGAATTGATTAATAAATTTTGTACTGTTAAGAGAAATTACTGGAATAAATTTTCTGAAATCTATGAGCTGATAAATAATATAAATGAGAACCATTATTGTTATTTAGTGCTGATTTGTTGTGTTCTGGAAATTTTAAAATTCTTTTATAAACAATGGGTTTTTATTTTGGCGGTTAGCTGCTCTATATTCTAATGAAATGTGAGTGAGGTTAAAAATTAATAATTTAAACACCATATAATAATTGGATATATCTAATAACAGGAGGTTATATGAGCATTAGTCGGCGTAATTTTTTGCGAGGAGTGGGGATCGGTTGCTCGGCCTGCGCGATAGGCAGTTTTCCGCCAGGCGCACTGGCGCGAAATTCTCCAGAGAGCATTAAGGGGAAAACATCTCTGACGCCAAGCTTGTGCGAAATGTGTTCTTATCGTTGCCCAATACAGGCACAGGTAATTAATAACAAGACAGTTTTTATTCAGGGGAACCCTAATGCGCCTCAACAAGGCACGCGTGTCTGCGCGCGCGGAGGCAGTGGTGTTAGCCTGGTCAACGACCCGCACCGTATTGTCAAACCCATGAAACGCACAGGGCCTCGCGGCAGCGGAGAATGGCAGGTTATTAGTTGGCAACAAGCTTACAAAGAAATTGCCGAAAAAATGACGGCAATAAAAGCGCAGCATGGTCCTCAGGGGGTCGTATTCTCTTCCAAATCCGGTTCGCTTTCGGGTCATTTATTTCAGTTGGCAACGGCGTTTGGATCGCCAAACACCTTTACGCATGCGTCGACATGCCCTGCCGGAAAATCGATTGCCGCCAAAGTGATGATGGGCGGCGATTTGGCTATGGATATCGCCAATACCCGTTATATGGTCTCTTTTGGCCACAATCTCTATGAAGGTATTGAGGTTGCCGAAACACATGAACTGATGACCGCGCAGGAAAAGGGCGCAAAAATGGTCAGCTTCGATCCACGTTTGTCAGTTTTCTCCAGCAAGGCGGATGAATGGCATGCGCTCAAGCCGGGCGGCGACTTGCCGGTGTTAATGGCCATGTGTCACGTCATGATTAATGAACATCTGTATGACGCGGACTTCGTTGCGCGCTACACCACAGGGTTTGACCAACTGGCCGAAGCGGTACAAGAGACCACGCCGGAATGGGCGCAAAATCAAGCTGATGTGCCTGCTGATGTTATTGTTCGGGTCACCCGCGAAATGGCCGCCTGTGCGCCTCATGCTATCGTCAGCCCTGGCCATCGCGCGACGTTTTCGCAAGAAGAAATTGATATGCGGCGTATGATTTTCACCCTCAATGCGCTGCTGGGAAATATTGAGCGTGAAGGGGGCTTGTACCAGAAAAAAGCCGCGGCGACCTACAATAAGCTGGCCGGAGAGAAGGTCGCTCCGGTGCTGGCAAAACCTGATGCCAAATTGCCCAAGCCAACGGCGCAGCGCATCGATTTGGTTGCCCCACAATTCAAGTACATCGCGGCGGGCGGCGGCGTGGTGCAAAGCATCATCGATGCCGTGTTAAACCAGACACCGTATCCGGTGAAGGGATGGATTATGTCCCGCCACAATCCTTTCCAAACCGTGACCTGCCGACCTGATCTGGTCAAAACCGTTGAACAACTCGATCTGGTGGTCAGTTGCGATGTCTATTTAAGCGAAAGCGCGGCATATGCCGATTATCTGTTACCCGAATGCACCTACCTTGAACGCGATGAAGAAGTCTCTGACATGTCGGGCCTGAATCCGGCCTATGCCCTGCGCCAGCAGGTTGTAGAGCCGATTGGGGATGCGCGTCCGAGCTGGCAAATCTGGAAAGAGCTGGCTGTGCAGTTAGGTCTTGGGCAGTTCTACCCCTGGCAGGATATGCAGACGCGGCAGTTGTACCAGCTTAATGGCGATCATGCGCTTTCCGCTGAACTACGTCAGAAAGGATATCGGGAGTGGGGGATTCCGCTGCTGCTGCGGGAACCTGAAGCGGTGCGTCAGTTTGTGGCGCGTTATCCGGGCGCAGTGGCGGTTGATGGCGACGGTACCTATGGCGAGCAACTGCGCTTTAAATCTCCGTCTGGAAAAATTGAACTCTACTCTGAAGAGCTGGAAGCACTTTTGCCTGGCTACGGTATTCCGCGCGCCCGCAATTTTGCCCTCAAAGGCGACAATGAACTCTATTTTATTCAGGGAAAAGTGGCGGTGCATACCAACGGCGCGACGCAATATGTACCACTGCTGAGTGAGCTGATGTGGGATAACGCGGTGTGGATCCACCCGCAAACGGCCCGTGAAAAAGGCATCAAAAACGGCGATGAGATTTGGCTGGAAAATGCGACCGGTAAGGAAAAAGGCAAAGCGCTGGTTACTGCCGGAATACGACCCGATACGCTGTTCGTTTATATGGGATTTGGCGCCAAGGCGGGAGCTAAAACCGCGGCGACGACGCACGGTATTCACTGCGGTAATTTGCTTCCGCATGTTACCAGTCCGGTTTCCGGTACGGTGGTGCACACCGCTGGCGTCACGCTTCGTCGGGCATGAGAAAGGAGAACATCATGAATCAATCAACAAACCCTTATGTCATGCTGCATGACGAGAAACGCTGTATTGGCTGTCAGGCGTGTACGGTTGCCTGCAAGGTACTGAATGACGTGCCGGAGGGATTTAGTCGCCTACAAGTGCAGATCCGTTCACCCGAACATGAACCCGAAGTGCTGTCCCACTTCCAGTTTGTTCGCGTTTCCTGTCAGCATTGTGAAGATGCGCCGTGCGTCAGCGTCTGTCCTACTGGCGCTTCATTTCGTGACGAAAATGGCATTGTGCAAGTGGATAAGTCTCGCTGTATTGGTTGTGACTACTGTGTTGCCGCTTGCCCGTTCCATGTCCGCTACCTCAACCCACAAACGGGGATTGCCGACAAATGTAACTTCTGCGCTGATACTCGCCTGGAGGTCGGACAATCGCCAGCCTGCGTTTCCGTTTGTCCGACGGATGCGCTGAAATTTGGTCGTCGCGATGACCCTGAAATTCAGCACTGGATTAATCAAAAAGAGGTTTATCGCCAGCAGGATACGCGTAGCGGCCCGGTAAGTGTCTATCGGCGTAAAGAGATCCATCAGGAGGGTAATGTATGAATTCTATCTGGGGAGCAGAGCTTAACTATGCGCCGGACTACTGGCCGCTGTGGCTCATTTATGCAGGCGTTATTATTGTGCTGATGATTGCGGGCCTGGTAACGCACGCGCTGTTACGTCGGATGCTGGCGCCCAAAACGGCAACCGGGGAAGAGCATCGGGACTACCTCTATTCGCTGGCGGTCCGCCGCTGGCACTGGGGTAATGCGCTGCTCTTTATCCTGCTTCTGCTGAGCGGCCTGTTTGGCCACTTTTCTGTCGGACCGGTGGCCTTAATGGTGCAGGTACATACCTGGTGTGGCTTCGCATTGCTGGCCTTCTGGATTGGCTTTGTGTTAATAAACGCAACCAGCGGCAACGGCTGCCATTATCGCGTGAAATTTAGCGGGTTGATATCACGCTGCTTGCTGCAAACACGCTTTTATCTGTATGGCATTATGAAAGGTGAGCCGCACCCGTTTGCCGCAACGGCAGAGGATAAATTTAACCCGCTGCAACAGCTGGCCTACCTGGCCATCATGTACGCACTGGTTCCACTACTGATCATCACCGGGTTGCTATGTCTCTACCCGCAGGTGGTAGGGGCGGGGCCGGTGATGCTGGTGCTGCATATGGCGTTAGCGATTGTGGGCTTACTGTTCATCTGCGCGCATATTTACCTGTGCACGCTGGGTGACACGCCAGGGCAAATTTTTCGCAGTATGATCGATGGTTATCACCGCCATCGCAGTCATCACGCAGAGACCGCGCCGCGTAAAGGGTAGTTCCGGCGAGATTTGTCTCTGAAACCCTTTCCTGATAGCAAGAAAATGTGCCTTATGTCACATTTTCTTGCAATTTATCCATGTTTCTTCGACAGAACTTCCGTAAAAAGAACGGCTATTTCTCCCTTTCCTGAGGACATGCTGTTGAAACGCCGTTTGTTTATTGCCGCTTCACTATTAACGATGAGTTTTTCGCCCGCCTGGGCGAGCGATGCCGTGAGCTTCGCCCCACAACCTCCTGCGATTACTGCCGGGGCATGGGTGTTAATGGATTACACCACGGGCCAAATCCTGACAGCCGGTAATGAACACCAGCAGCGCAATCCTGCCAGCCTGACGAAACTGATGACTGGCTATGTTGTCGATCGCGCAATTGACAGCAAGCGTATTAGTCCGACAGATATTGTGACCGTCGGGCGCGATGCATGGGCAAAAGATAATCCGGTATTTGTCGGTTCATCCTTGATGTTCCTGAAAGAAGGGGATCGCGTTTCGGTACGTGACCTCAGCCGTGGGTTAATTGTTGATTCCGGTAATGATGCCTGCGTGGCACTGGCGGATTACATCGCCGGAGGGCAGCCGCAGTTTGTCGCGATGATGAACAACTATGCGCAAAAACTGAACCTGCAGGACACCCATTTTGAAACGGTACATGGTCTGGATGCGCCGGGTCAGCATAGCTCGGCGTACGACCTGGCCGTGCTGTCCCGCGCTATCATCCACGGGGAACCGGATTTCTACCATATGTACAGTGAGAAAAGCCTTACCTGGAACGGCATCACACAGCAAAACCGTAACGGTTTGTTGTGGGATAAAACCATGAACGTAGATGGCCTGAAGACAGGGCATACGTCCGGTGCCGGGTTTAACCTGATTGCTTCCGCCGTCGATGGTCAGCGCCGCCTGATTGCGGTGGTGATGGGCGCGGAGAGTGCGAAAGGGCGCGAAGATCAGGCGCGTAAACTGCTGCAATGGGGGCAACACAACTTCGATACAGTGCAGGTTTTGCGTAGTGGTAAGCAGGTTGGCACTGAACGCATCTGGTATGGCGATAAAGAAAAAATCAGCCTCGGAACCGAGCAGGATTTCTGGATGGCCCTGCCTAAAGCAGAAGTCCCTAACATCAAAGCAAAATATGTCCTTGATAAGAAAGAGCTGGTTGCTCCCATCGCTGCGCATCAACGTGTGGGGGAAATTGAACTCTACGATCGGGATAAACTGGTGGCACATTGGCCTCTGGTTACGCTGGAATCCGTCGGCGAAGGCGGCGTTTTCTCGCGCCTGAGCGACTATTTCCACCACAAGGCGTAGTTTTTCCTGATGCGTCTGACTGGCAAGAGTGCGAATCTGCTCACATAATAATCACTATTTCCTTGTGGCCGACATAGCCTGAAATTACACTGTATATAAATACAGTGTAACAGTGGAGGTTGTATGAAGTACGAGATAAAGCTGGTCGAAAAACGCATGATTGCCGGTTTCCATATGGTTGGACCGTGGGAACAAACGGTGAAGCAGGGGTTTGAGCAATTAATGAAGTGGGTCGACGGTAAACAGATTGTGCCGTTGGAATGGATTGCTGTTTATTACGACAACCCTGATGTTGTTCCTGCGGAAAAACTGCGCTGTGATACCGTGGTTTCTGTGCCTGAAGGTTTTGAAATCCCGGAAAACAGCGAAGGGGTGATCCTCACCGAACTGGCGGGTGGCGACTATGCTGTCGCCGTTGCGCGCGTTGAGAATCACGATTTTGCGACGCCTTGGTATCAGTTCCTCGAGCGCCTGTTGCAGGATACAACTTATACCATAGCCGCTAAACCCTGCTTTGAAGTTTATATGAACAATGGCATGGAGGACGGTTACTGGGACATTGAAATGTACGTGCCAGTGCAGACGAAGTAACTGTTTGGGGTGTAAATCAGGATGATCTTTTCACGCTAAAAACAGGTACAATTCGCTTCTTTGCTATTCCCTGACGGAGTGCATGAGTGCGTGCAGACAAATCGCTGAGTCCTTTTGAAATTCGTTTGTATCGTCATTATCGTGTGGTGCATGGTATTCGCATTGCGCTGGCGTTTCTCCTTACTTTTCTGTTGGTGCGCCTGTTAAACATTCCCGAAGGTACATGGCCTCTGATCACGCTGGTGGTGATCATGGGGCCAATATCTTTTTGGGGTAACGTTGTTCCCAGGGCCTTTGAACGTATAGGTGGCACGATCCTGGGCTCGGTCCTGGGACTGGTTGCCCTGCGTCTGGAACTCTTCTCGCTGCCGTTAATGCTGATATGGTGCGCGGTAGCGATGTTTCTCTGCGGCTGGCTGGCGCTGGGGAAAAGGCCGTATCAGGCGCTACTGATTGGCATAACGCTTGCCGTGGTCGTGGGTGCGCCTGCCGGAGATATGAATACCGCGTTATGGCGCGGTGGTGATGTTATTCTGGGGTCGTTACTGGCGATGCTGTTTACCGGCATCTGGCCGCAGCGAGCATTTATACACTGGCGTATCCAACTGGCGCATTGCGTCACGGGGTACAATCGGGTGTATCAGGCCGCGCTATCCCCCAATCTGCTCGAGCAACCGCGGCTGGAGAAGCATTTACAACAACTGTTGAGCGACGTTGTCAAAATGCGTGGGCTCATCGCTCCTGCCAGCAAGGAAACCCGCATTCAAAAGTCGATCTTTGAGGCTATTCAGACGGTGAATCGCAATCTGGTCTGCATGCTCGAGCTGCAAATTAATGCGCTGTGGGCCAGCCGTACCAGCCACTTTGTCATGTTGAATGCGCATACGCTGCGTGAAACTCAGCTCAGGACCCAGCAGGCACTACTGACAATAACCCACGCCTTGTATGAAGGTAATCCGCAGCCGGTGCTTGCCAATACGGAAAAGCTCAATGACACCGTGGCAGAGCTGCGTCAGCTTATTGCTGAGCATAAAGGCGATAATGTCGCAGAAACGCCCATTCACGGCTACGTTTGGTTGAACATGGAGATGGCTCGACAGCTGGAGTTACTGTCACATTTAATCTGTCGCGCACTGCGCAAATAAAGAGCAGATGAGGGGATTGGTTCTACTGCTGCTTCGATTCAGCAAAGATTAGAGGTATGATACTGAAAAAGGCTAAAACCATTGGTAACTGCAATGGCTTTACCCTCGATAACTCAGGTTTCAACCATGCATTGTCGATGCAGATGCAACTTGAAGTATGGCGGGCATGAAAGTAATGTTGACCCACTTTAGCCGTTGTTTTAACGAATCCGAATCTCACATTATCAGGGGTGTAAAAATGGAAACTACCAAGCCTTCTTTTCAGGACGTGCTGGAATTTGTTCGTCTGTTCCGTCGTAAAAACAAACTGCAACGTGAAATCCAGGACGTTGAGAAAAAGATCCGTGACAACCAGAAACGCGTTCTGCTGTTGGACAACCTGAGCGACTACATCAAGCCTGGTATGAGCGTGGAAGCGATTCAGGGCATCATTGCCAGCATGAAAAGCGATTATGAAGATCGTGTTGATGACTACATCATCAAAAACGCCGAGATCTCTAAAGAACGCCGCGATATCTCTAAAAAGCTGAAAGCCATGGGCGAAGTGAAAAACGGCGAAGCGAAAGCCGAGTAACGATTTTATGCTTGTCCGGGTCGCTGCCGTGCGGCGACCCTTATTGCAGTTCGACCCCGCCCGTCACCATGCGTAACAAATGCTGTTCTGGCCAGTGAATCGTAAGTTTTTTCTGCGTCAGCATCCATTTAATGTAATCCACATCATGACGATTTCTGTCCAGCATCAGTCCGACTACGCTGCCGCTGTGCGCGACGTTGACGCCGTATAAATCACATTCTTCCACCAGTGCTAATAGTGAATCAAAATCCGGCTTTGGTAACAGCAATTGGCTGGCGATAGCGCTAAGCGTAGCCGCTTCTCCCAACCGGTAAGGATTTTGACTAATACAGGCTTCCTGTACTTTTTCCCATGCCCGTTGGAGGGCCGCAGCTCCCGCCTGCAAGCCGGACTGACGTGGAATACGGTGATAATCCGCGGTACGCAATGTTTCAGGGCTTTCGAGAACCAGCAGATCGAGTTGAGGCTGAGCTTCACAACCAATTTGCGTGGAGGCGTTGTTATGATCGAAAAGAGTAAGCTTACGAAAAACGGTGCTGTCGGTCGGCTCCAGCGAAACACAAAGCTGTGCCAGTGTTGGCTCGTCCAGTTGATGCCCCAGATAATGCGCCGCGGCGATGGCCGTGGCGGCAATATCCGCAGTGCTGCTGGCCATTCCTTTCGCGATGGGAATGGTTGACTGAACATCTATCCGGATATCCTGACTGAGATGCGCCGGGTACTGCCAGTGCTGTAATAACCTGTCAACCATTGCCCGAGAAAGCGGACGTTCATCTGTCAGCGGTGAGCCTGAAGTGACCTCAACGGTGCTATACCATTCGACTGGGCAGGAGACCAGTTTCTCACTGCCCAGAATCCAGCCCTGGATAAGTTCTCCGCACGATGCGGGACATTGCGCAACAGCCACGTCTTCACCTTTGTGTTCAGCAATCCTCGGCGCATAGTGTCATGGCGATCGCGCTATTACCATGATTTGCCGCAATTTGCGGTGCGGCAATATCAGGCGGGAATGCCCAATGTCACAGTTTCTGATATCGCTAAACGCATAACGTCCTGGGCTATCATCAGCTCTTCATTGGTATTAATCACCGCCACTTTAACCACCGCATTTTCCGTCTGAATAAAGGTGGCGTTACGCTGATTTTTTTCTTCATCAACGGCCAGACCTAAGAAATTCAGGTTGTGGCAAATCGCGGCGCGAGCACGCGCTGAATTTTCACCAATTCCCCCGGTAAACACCAGCGCATCCAGACCGCCCATCTGCATAATATAGCTGCCAATAGTGGCGCGAATCCGCTCGGCAAAAAGCGTCAATGCCAGTGCTGCCTGGTGATTGCCCGTATCTGCGGCATGTTCAACATCCCGGTAGTCGGGTGAAACACCAGAAACTCCGAGTAATCCGGACTCATTGTTGAGCAATTGGTTGAGCTGCTGCGGGGTTTTGCCTTCACGCAGGGCAATCCACGGCAGAATGGATGGATCAATATCGCCACTTCGCGTGCCCATCATTACGCCAGACTGCGGCGTAAAGCCCATGGAGGTATTCACCGAGTGTCCGCCTTTGATAGCGCAGATGCTGCTACCGTTGCCCAGATGACAACAAACAACCCGCAGGGCACTGAGCGGCACGCCCAGCTTTTCAGCAAGCTGAGCGCTGACATACTTGTGGCTGGTACCATGAAAACCATAACGACGAATACCGAGCTCTGAGTAGTAGCGCCAGGGCAGGGGATAGATGAAAGAAGGCTCATCAAGGGTCTGATGAAAAGCCGTGTCAAAAACCGCAACGGCTGGCGTTTTCGGCAGTAGCTGGCGAAATATCGCAATCCCCAACGCATTAACCGGGTTATGAAGCGGTGCCAGTTCCGCAAGGCGTTCGATTTCCGCCAGTGTTTCATCGGTTACCAGTGCGGAATCTTTGAAGGATTCTCCACCGTGTGCGACGCGATGGCCTACGCCGTCGATCTCTTCCAGACTGCTGATAATATTGTGACTGAGCAGTTTTTCCAGTAGCAGCGTTACTGCTTCACGGTGATCGGCTACGGGCAAAGTCTCCTGCCATTTTTGCGCTGGTGTTTTTAGGGTGACCTGCGCATCAGACATACCGATACGTTCGATCAGTCCCTGGCAAATCATTTCACCCTGCGGCATCGCCAGGAGCTGAAACTTAAGCGAGGAACTACCTGCATTAATGGCCATTATTTTGTGAGACATGAAGGTTCCTTTGCATTCAGAAAAATGAACATCTCATCGACCCCGGTATTCTCCAGCGCGCTGGTGACAAATACTTTTTGCGCGCCAGCCTGAACTAACCAACTCTCCACGAGAGAAATACGCTGCGGGCTGGCTAAATCGGCTTTGGTGACGAGGCCGATAACGGGTCGGTTCATCGGGCCAGTAAAACCTGGAGAAAAAGGTGACCACGGCGCGTCAGCATTGAGAACCAGCGCGATGATGTCTGCTTCACAGGCGCTGGCCAGCAGCGCGCTGTACAGGCAGCGGTTTTCGAGATATTCACCCGGTGTGTCTATCGTTGTGGGAGACCAGACAATGGCCTGGGTCTTCTGATAGTGAAGCGCCTCTCCCCGCATGCACTGCGTGAGTGACGTTTTACCGCACTGGCTGGGGCCAGTTAGCATTATGCGTTTCATGAGATTATGTCCGGGTGATGGGACAGGCGGTAAAACGCATCATTTCGCCCAGCGTCCGGGTTACCTGTTTCAGCGCGTACTCTACGGCGGAAACATCGCCCGTCAGTACCACAGCGCCGGTAAAACGGTCGAGAAAACCAATCTCTACCGCCCCGGATTTCGTGGCGATATCACAGGCGATGATTGAGGCTTCGCTGGGGGTAATCGTCAGAATACCGATTGCGGAGACCGACTCTGGTAATCCCAGTTTCTTGAACAAATCCTTACCCGGATTAGCGATAAGATGCGCCAGCGTAACCTGCTTGCCAGGAACATATTCCTGAATCATACGATCCGTGGTGGGTTGTCTTTCCATTATCCCTCCACCATCTGTCGCCACATGCTTTCATGCGGACGAGGGATGACCGAACGGTAAACCAACAGACCTTTTTCACCCGCACTTTCACTGGCAACTGTCACTGCGTTATTCACATCAGACACATCGCCAGCGACAACCATGTAGCACTTGCCACCGATACCAAATGCCATATGGACGCGTACCAGCGTGACATTGGAGGCTTTAACCGCACGGTCGGCGGCGCAGATGCAGGCCGCAACGCTCCATGTTTCAACAATGCCAACGGCCTGACGCTTATCCACGCTGTTAAGTCCACTGATCGCAGGGAGTACGCTGGCGTGAATGTTGGGTAGTACCAGACTATCAACGAGCATATCGCCAGCAAGAGAAGTTCCGGTGGCGATCGCCTGTTGTACTGCGCCTACGTCACCACCGAGCATGAGCAGAAATTTACCCGGGCAGATGGTCTTGCTGACCAGTAAATTCACATTCGCGCTTTTTAACATGGCATCGCCAGCTTCCATTCCTTTGGCAATGCTGGTGAGTTCTAAAATCCCTATAGCCTGAGACATGATTAACCTCTTATTACCGTGATGGATTGCTCAGTAATTTCGCTGACAATACCGTCAATACTGGCGTGGACAGGTGCGCCTAATGCACCGGACGGCACATCGGCAACGCATTGACCGCGAACAACGTGTTCGCCCTGCTGTACACATGGGATGGCGCTGGCACCAATATGCTGGCGTAGCAACAGCGTCGTTTTATCCGTGGGATAATCAGTCTCAGCCAGTGGCGCATCGTGATACCAGTCGCTAAGGCCCAGTTTGGTAATAAGGCGCTTCACCGGAATAAGCCGATACTTCGCCATTTCATCCTCAGGATTTAACGGCCCTTCATAACGATGGTTGAGCGCCCGTAGCTCGCGTTTAAGCATGCGGTTAATTCGCATCGGTGAAATCCCAACCGGACAGGCTACGCTTTCACATACATTGCATTCTGAACAGGTCAGGGCCGTGAGCAGTAACTGCGGTGTGGCCGCCTGCTGATAATTTACCGCGCGAACCAGCAGGTGCGGCGATAATTCATGGCCGATCAAATGTCTTGGGCACAAATCCGTACACAACCGACACTGCTCGCAAACGGTTTTTGCGACGGAAAGCACGGTGCGTTCATCCTGCATCCGCCGCTGAATCAACGCATGAGACTTTGGTAAAACCAGCAGTCCCCCGGTGGTCTTGCTGACTGGGGTATCCAGTGAGGTAATCAGGCCGCCCATCATCGGACCACCGTTAATAAAACCGGGATCGTCAACGGTAGCACCACCGGCCAGCGCCAGAACCTCACGTAAAGACATTCCGATAGGGACGGTAAGAGTGATTGGTCTGGCGACCGCGCCGTTAACGGTCAGGGTACGACGCGTAACCGGGTATTGCTGCTCAACGGCTCTGGCGATGTTGAGTACAGTCTGGACGTTATTGACCACCACGCCGACGCTGACCGGCAGCGCGGCAGGCGGAACTCTCCGGCCCGTTGCCATCCAGATGGTCAAAACCTCGTCACCAGCCGGGTAGACATCAGGCAAAATATGTAAGCGGATCCCGGCAGGCAGAAGGGGCGTTAACGCATTGATAGCCTTTTGATATTTCTCTTTGAGCGCAATAATACCGGCCCTGGCCCCGGTAGCCGTCATGGCATATTGAACGCCACGGATAAGTCGCTCAGCCTGAACGGCCATCAATTGCTGGTCAACTTTCAGCATCGGCTCACATTCTGCCGCATTGACCAGAAACGTATCGACCTGCGCCTGTAATTTTACGTGAGCAGGAAAGCCTGCGCCTCCGGCCCCGACAACACCCGCTGCGCGAACGCGTTCGCGAATTGTCTGTGCATCATAAAGCGTGGACTCTGCCGTCATGGCTGTCTTCATAATAATTCCTCAAGCAGTTCCTGCATGGCGCTGGCGTCGGCAACACGAGGATTGGTTTGCAGCGTGACATCAGCCAGCGCGGCCTGAACCATCGACGGTATACGTTGTGACCAGACTTGCTTTCCGTCTTTAAGCGCGTCAGCAAAAGAAGGTAACGCACACTGTTTTTTGAGTAGCTCTATATGACGAATTAGCGCATTCAGTGCCGCCGTATCGTTCGCGTTATCCGGGCATAGGTGGCAGGCTTTAGCGAAACGGGCATAGCGCTTCGCAGCCCGCGGATCGCGGGCATTAAAATGAATGACATGGGTCAGCAGCAGCGCATTGGCAAGTCCGTGGGGCAGATGAAACTGGCCGCCCAACTGATGGGCAATCGCATGATTGATACCCAGACCAGCCTGACTGAATGCCATTCCCGCGAGCGTTGACGCGTTGTGCATTTTTCCTCTGGTTGCCAGGCAGTCGCCTTTGCTGACGGCGACAGGCAGGTACTGGAAGACAATTTGTGCCGCTTTTTCAGCCAGCGCATCAGTGAAGTCGCTGGCTTTCGTGGATACGTAAGCCTCCAGCGCATGCGTTAATACGTCCATGCCGGTATTCGCGGTTATGGCTGGCGGAACGCTGACGACCAGCGTCGGATCAAGGATGGCCATGTCCGGATAAAGCGCATTATTAAATAATGGATACTTAATGCCTTTACCCGGATCGCTAATCACGCAGGCGCTGGTCACCTCCGAGCCCGTGCCGCTGGTGGTGGGAATTGCAACGCAGGTTTCAATCTCAATACCGAACTGTCGGCTGAACCAGACGATGGCTTTTGCGGCGTCCAGTGCAGATCCACCGCCAAAACCAATGACGACGTCCGGTCGTAGGGACTGCATTTGCGCAATCCCTTGTACTACCGTGCTAATGGTGGGATCGGGGGTGATATCGCTGAAAATGCTGATGCGGTTATCCGCTGGCAGCGCGTCGCGCAGCTTTTCAATCAGGGGAGAACGCGCGAGAAAACCATCGCAGATAATCCAGATATGCTTATTCGTGAAGCGCTTAAGCACATCCAGGCTTCCCTGGCCGCTGTACAATCGAGTTTGCAGTGAAAAGCTTTTCATAACGGCCCCATTAGCGAATAGAAAAACCGTTTGTCAGCACGCAACGACGAGAGCGTGCGAAAGTGCGCGCAGATGTCGTTCCTTCGCCGGTCGGCGTTGCGATGGTGAAGGTGGTAAAGCCTTCACCACCAACGCCAATCCCAGCATAAGAGGGGCCATTTTTCACAAAAATGGAGGTCTGAAGCGTGCGCGCGGCAAGGTTCAGACGTGACACATTTTGCGAATGCATAATGGCGGTGTGATGCAATCCCTCTTCAACCTTCAGGGCCAACGTTAACGCGCTGTCAAAATCGCTCACCGTTACGATGGGGAGCATTGGCATCAGTTGCTCGCTGGTAACCCATGGGTCGTCAGCCTTGACGATACCTATCAGTAATCGAGGAGCTTTTGCCGGAACCGGTATTCCCGCGGCTTCCAGTAAGGTTGCCGGGCTTTTCCCTACCAGTTGTTTATTGGCTATTCCTTCTGGCAGACAAACTGCGCGCAGTTTGTCTATCTCTTCGCTATTGAGTCGCATCGCGCCAAAAGACTGCATTTGTTGAACCAGTCGTTCGGCAACGGCATCAACAACAATCAGACTCTTCTCAGCAATGCAGGGGAGGTTGTAATCAAAGGATGCGCCATTGATGATATCTTCCGCCGCCTTAACCAGGTCGGCTGTTTCATCAACAATGCAGGGAGGATTGCCTGCGCCTGCGCCAATGACTTTTTTCCCGCTTTTCATGCCCATAGCAACAATGCCTGGACCACCGGTAATCGCCAGAACTGCGATTTTAGGGTGCGCCATCATCTGCTGGGTAGCCTCAAAAGTGGGTTCTGTGACCGTGACGACAAGATTCCGAATCCCGCAGCAGCGAAAAGCAATATCTTCAATCATGGTAATCAGCTTCAGTGAGACCGCTTTTGCACCTGGATGTGGGCTAAAATAAACGCTATTTCCCGCAGCCAGCATACTGATGCTGTTGTTAATAATGGTTTCCGTCGGGTTGGTACTGGGGGCGACGGAACCAATCACCCCAAAGGGTGAATACTCGAATAACACCATGCCGCCGTCGCCGGTAAGCGCCGTGGTGGTGAGATCTTCGATACCCGGGGTATTGTCCAACGCAGCTTTATTTTTAAGGAACTTATCCTCTTTGTTGCCCATTCCCGTTTCGGCAGCGCTTTCAGCAGCCAATGAAGCAAGGTGAGGCGTCAGTTCTTCTCGCAGGGCGTTAATGATGGCGCTGCGGGTTTTCAATGGACATTGCTGATAACGCAGAAAAGCCTGATGAGCGGCATCGATCGCTTCGCTAACGGACGGAAAAATTCCATTACCCTTAACTTCTGCTTTTGCCGGTGCAAGTTGCTCACTCAAAATGTTACGAATAAGGGTTTCAAGTTCTGAAGTGTTCATTGATGTGTTCTCACGTTAATTGCCGCAATGGCCGTTTCTGCAATGTCCATATCCTGCTCAACGCTTCCCCCGCTGATGCCAAGACCCCCAAGGAGTAACCCCTCACGCCATAATGCGTACCCGCCACCGAAGGTGACGACTTTTCCCTGCATATGGCTTTCCAGACCGTAAAGCGCGGCGCCTGGCTGCACTGCCGATGTCAGCTCATGCGTGGCGGTTTTCATTGCCACGGCGGTCCAGGCTTTTTTCGGTGCCAGTTCGCTACTGACGAGTAATGCGTCAGGCATGCGCCAGGTCACCGTTTGGGTCCCATTCGCATCAACAATGCTGATGACGACCGGAACCTGAAGTTCTTCTGCTCTCGTTACCGCAGCGCGAGTGAGTTGGTGGAGTTCCTGAAAAGACAGAGACATAGCCGGCTCCCTGGTAGCTGATGTACGGATGGCTGCGAGATAACGCTCCGCCACTTTCTGAATAATGTTGTTTTGATGGGCGTCATGATCTTCTGCTCGTGCAAGCGCATATAAGCAGTCGGACAGGCGATTGATATAACGCATCAGCACGTGTCTGACGGAAATCTCGGTGGAGAGTTCGACCAGTCGCCTCTCTGCGCGGCGGGCCAGCGTGCGGGCAAAGTGCAGACGGCTGGCGGCTTCGCTGCGGCCAGGTAAAATAAAGCTGCGTAGGGAGGGGACTCTTCCCATCGCGGTATCAATGGCGGCCTCCAGCGCGGCAATTTCTTCTGAGCTGATGTAGCGCTGCTCTGGCGCTGGCTGTTCGCTTTCGCTTGCCAGCTCGGCGCTGAACCAAAAAAGCTGCAGCTGAATGTTTTCGAGTAACTGGCGGTGCTGCGGGTTTTTCGCTGCGCATACACACAGGCTAAGCGCCGCATTAAGTTCGTCCAGCGTACCGTAAGCCTCGACGCGCGGGTGCGTTTTGCTCACGCGTTGCCCGGTAAAGAGGGCCGTTGTGCCGGCATCGCCAGTGCGGGTATAAATCGCCATAGTTCCTCCTAACGAGAAAGCGTGTCGACAATGCCGACGATAGCCAGATCGATGGCCTCATTAGGGCCGGAAAAAACGTGTCTGGCGCTGGAGCCACTGCTGAGTAATACCAGTTCTCCAGTTCCAGCGCCGACAGAATCAACCGCGACTTCATCTCCGCTCACAGGGGACGCGGGAAGCTCTCCGTCCGCACTCACCCGACGTACCAGCAACAGTTTCTTCCCCACCAGTGATGGGGATTTTTGCGTGGAAACCACAACGCCTGTAACCCGTGCCAGATGCATAGCTCACTCCTGCTTAATTAATTGGACATTTCGCGTACCGACGGCGTCCTGAGCCAGAGCCGTCACGACACATCGACGACGTAGCACCAGAACGCCCCCCTTCAGTTGGGCGACGTCGGCATAGCTGAGAAGTTTGTCAGGATGCAAAACGATGATTCGCCCCAGCTCGTCACTGAACTCCAGAGGCAGACGCGCAAGTTTTCTAACGGGGATAGCGGGTAACAATCGGTGTTGTAGTGAAATTTTCACGCGGACTCCGCATGCCAGCGCTTCGTGGATCGTTACCACCGACATGTTGTCCGCGCAGCCCTCGGCAATTTGCTCCAGCAATGGCAGGTCCGCCTGCAGGAGGTGGAGCGACGAGTACTGGCAGCACAATGTCCGTGGTTCGATTTCCCGTAACTGCGCGACGCTAAGCGAGAGCGTGCTTTCCGCGCGTTTTTTTAATCGGGAAACAACCTCCTCGATAATGCGTTGCAGCAGTTCGTTGTTCATCGTGGGCTCACCAGTGTGGCAAATGCCTGCGGATTATCAGCGCCCGCAGCATTGGCTTCGTCGGTATCGATATGCATCTCAAGGCGCATATCCGGCGAAACGCGTACGGCGACGTTATCGAAAATCAGTCGACGTTCATCGCCATTAATGGCAACAGAGACTTTATCGCCATGGGAAACGTGCAGGATTAGGGCATCGAGCGGCGACATATGGATATGGCGTTGGGCGACGATTACCCCGGATGCTAAGTCCAGTTCAGCAAATGGACTGATAAGGCGAACGCCTGGCGTGCCCTCGATACTGCCTGACATCCGTAGTGGAGCAGCAATTCCCAACGTACGAGCGTCGGTACGAGAAATTTCGACCTGACTGGTGCTACGCAGTGGGCCGAGTAAGCGCACATTTTTTAACTGACCTTTTGGTCCCACCAGCGTGACGGTCTGGTCTGCTGCATATTGTCCGGGCTGCAGCAGCTCTTTTTTCTCACTAATAGGGTTATTGGGAAACAAGCGGTCGTAATCTTCAGCGCATAGATGAATATGACGATTAGAGATCCCTAGCGGAATAGGGCGCTCACGCATTTCATCCAGAACTTTGGTGACCGTTGTCTCCAGTTGCTGTTTATCCATCACGCTTCACCTCGTTTGCCTGAGTGCAGACAAAGAGAGCGCGGCTCGCCTTTTTGACGGGGGCAGGCAGGGTCAAGACACAGATTGCAGCTAATCAACTCTGCATCTTGCGGCACTTCGGGCGCTGCATGGTCCTCAGTCATCTCTTCATGTAGTACGACCGGTGTCGGGGCGGGCGCTGGCTCAGACTCCGGGGTGACGCTATGTGACAGAATGCCATCCCCTGGTCTGGATATGACTTTGTGAGCCACCAGTCCATCTCGCTGGTCAGCGAAACTGACACCGGTGGAAATGGCCGCCTGGACGGAGGCCACATCCCCGATTATCTTGATCACCATCCAGCCTGAACCGTTGGTTTTTTCGAGGCCCACCAGCGTGATGGAGGCGGCTTTCGCCATGACGTCCGCGCAACTGATGGCTAATGCCAGACCACTAACTTCAAGTAATCCCAGTGATTGCTTCACGCTGTGCTCCTTGGTTGCAACGACTTATGCGGATTTAGGTAAAATGGCTTCAACGTCGCTGTGCGGACGTGGGATAACGTGGCAGGATTTCACCTCGCCAACGGCGCTTGCTGCGGCGCTTCCTGCATCTACGGCAGCTTTCACTGCGCCGACATCGCCGCGAACCATAACGGTGATAAGGCCTGAGCCGATTTTTTCGTAACCAACCAACTGCACGTTTGCGGATTTCACCATGGCATCAGCGGCTTCAATAGCGCCGACGAGCCCTTTTGTTTCAACCAGTCCCAGTGCGTTATTCATACTGCTTTTCTCCTGTGGGTTATGAGTGGCATTCCCGAAACGGAATGCCTTTAACCAGCCGCGCAGCGTTATTACCAATGCTGCGTCGGGCATGGTTATCTTGTTGATACGTCAGCGTAAATAGTGGCGCTGATGTGGGTAAGTTTTTATAGTGCACGACCAGTTTTTCGCGACTGCAGCCAATGCCAACCAGCAGCGGCGATTGGCAAGCTGCCAGCCATGCGTTGTGGATAACGTCAGTTGACGGGCTCTCCTGAATCACAAAGGGGATCCCTTCTTCTTCAATACCCAGCAGCACATCACTCCAGACGTCAGTGCATCCAGCAGTGGCGAAGATAACGATGGCTGGCGTGGTGAGATTACTTTCCATGAGCGAATGCCTTGTACCAGGAGAGAATCAGCCCTGTCGCGACCGCGTTGCGCGGACCTTCGGTGCCACGAATGTTGCCGCGCCCGGCAACCAGGCGATAGTGTGCCAGCGCATCGGTGACCAGTTGCGGAACTTCAAAGTCCAGGGATGAGCCGCCAACCAGCACCACAAAGGGAATATCCCGAATGTTCCCGGTCGGACTCACCTGACGTAGCGCTCTGAGTGCGTTGGTGACGAAAACGCGTTCCTTAGCGCTGCGGCGAATGGCCCGGACTTTCTCCAGCGCCAGTTCGCCTGGCAGTGGCACCAGTTCATCGGGTTTTACTACGCATACGCGGGCAAAAACCGTTGGTGGGAGAGGTGTAGGGAAGAACTGGACGCTGCCATCTTCGTGGCGAAGATGGAACAAGCTCTCGACTTTCGCCAGCGGGTACTTTTTGATCTCTTCAGCGAGATAACGGTCTTCCAGCCCCAGTTCACGGGCAATAATCATCGTGACCATATCGCCCGCACCCGCCAGGTGCGTGGCAATAATTTCGCCTTTCGGGTTGATGATGGAGGCATCGGTCGATCCTGCACCGAGGTCCAGAATAGCCAGTGGCCGCGTCGTGCCGGGGGTGGTTAAGGCCCCCAGAATGGCAGCTTCGGCTTCGGCGCCGCCAACCTGGACGTCAATGTTGAGCTTTTGCGTGATTTCCTGAGCAATCATCGCCATTTGCAGGCGGTCTGATTTCACCATGGAAGCAATGCCGACAGCTTGTTCCAGCGAGAACTCACCGGCTAGCCCGCCGGTCACGCTGACGGGAACCGAGGTATCGACTGCCAGCAGGTCCTGAATAAAAATTTCGTGGCTGGGTTTGTTGGTTAATTCAGCCATTGTCTGGCGCACATGCTCCAGCATGCCGCCAATATTGGTGCCAGCCTCTCCGGTGACGTTATCCAGTTTCGGGCATTCACCAACCGCTTTCATAATCGCTTCAGCGCCAGCTGCAACGTCGACCCGTACGGTACGACCCTGCGACTGTAGCTCCAGATTTCCGGCAGGAATGGCTCGTGCTTTCACATCACCTGATGGCGTTTTAACGACCACGGCAGAACGGTTGCCGATCAGCGCCCGCGCCATCGGGACAATGTTTTTAGTCTCGTCGGCGTTGAGGCCAAAGACGGTCGCAATCCCGTAAGGGTTAGAAAGCGTTTCAATGACTTTTCCTGGAATCGCGACCTCAATGGCAGCCCGCATACCTAACGGGATGCGGTCGATATGAAGGACTTCATCGACGATAGGCAGGGGGTGAGTCAGACGATTACTGACCAATACGCCATCGTCCTGCTGCAAAATAACGCCAGTTAACTGGTATCCGGCGCGGACGGAGGCATTAATCATCGTGGCGACATCGGCGAAATCAAATGCCGATGACACCACCAGAATATAGGGCGTATCCGCCGGACGGCTGAGCAGGTCTTCCGGCGTAATAGTGACGCCAACGCCTAATCCGACGCCGCCCGGCGTTTTAGGGTTATGGCCGATCATGGTGGATTCAGTGATGATGGTTTCGGTTATCGTTTCCATCGCTACGTCGCCAATGACCGGGGTGGCTTCGTTAATACGGATGAGCGAAATATCGCTGACATTGATACCGGCGTTTTTTGCTGCCAGCGAAAGTGCCTCCTGAATACCAAACACATTACGTAATGTGCCTTTAATTCCGGTGGTTTCTGCCAGCGCGCTGCCGGTGATGCTCAGTGCGCCAGACTCATCGAGGGTAGCCAGAGCGACTTCCGTTGATGAGTTGCCTATGTCAATGCCAGCTATATATCGCATGATCCTGTCCCTGAGTTAGTCGTCGCCTTTGAGTTTTTTACGCTCAACGTACAGCGCTGCCGCTTCACGAACGAAAGCTGCACAGATCTTTGCCTGATAACGATTTTCGAGATCGTCAGCGATAGCCATCAGCTCGTCTTTCGTTGAGCGGTATGGGCGCAGCGCGTTGTAGATCTCAAGAATGCGATCGTCAGGTACAGCGGTTAGCTCAGCGGCACGCTCGAAGTTCATCGCCAGTCTGTCACGTCCGGCATCTTTGGCGATTTCCGCCTGAAGGCGCAGCGTTTCAGGGGTGATGCGCATGTCCTGCGCCGTCACTTTGTTGCTCAGAACATTTTCGAGCGTGAAGTCATCCAGAGTTTTGTTGGTTGCGGTTTTTACCCACTCAGGATGTTTATTCGCGAGAGGGTAATCCGTGACTTTCGCGGTATGTGCTGATGAACTCGCCGCGGCCGGCGTCGCGGGCTCGCCTTGCAGGCTGTTCATCCGGCTCAGCACATCCCGAACCATCGATTCAATTGCGTCGGTATTCATGGAGTTATCCTTTATCAAAGCGCCACGCGCAGTTCCTGCGGGTTTTTGCCCGTCACGACGTATTTGGTCTCTTTAATGTGCAGAATGGCCGATTTCGCCTGGTACTTAGGACGAGCCATCTGGTCATTCAGAGTAGGGACCGGTTGCGGAGATTCACGCTTGGCATAACGCGCGGCGTTTTTACCGATCTGACGATAGGTTTCCAGCGTCAGAAGTGGTGCCTGAGGGAACAGCTCCAGGTTAGAAAGCGGCGGTAACCCCTGCTGGTGGATTACCGTGGTGCCTTTTGACTGGATGCCGATAGAGATCCCGGAACCGCTCAGACGGTTACCTTCCACGGCGACAAATGCCACATCGGAGGATTTAAAGCAGCGGATAACGCGCGCTTTAATGCCTTCTTCTTCAATACCCGCAATCACTTCGCGCAAGATGTTCTTATGCGGGATCCCTACGATATTGACGGTTTGCGACAGTCCAAACGCGGGACCTACGGCAATAATCACTTCGTCCTGCTGCTGGCCTTGTTTGGCTTCGCCAATCTCGGTCAGAAAGCTGTCGCCCTGCGCCGCTGCAGCCTGTGGCGCGCTAGCCGCTGTCGATGCGCGGAATGAGACGGGTTTGTCGCTGGTTTGCATTTCAGACAGTACGTCTTCAATTATCTGGCGCAGCAGCTTTTCATTGATTTCCATTTTTCACCCCTTAGCCAAGTTCGTTGGGATCAAGTGCGCCAGGGATGTTTTTGATCTCTTCCCAGCGTTCGCCTTGTAGGCGATAACCTGTTGCCGGACCGGCATAGTCATTGACGTCATTTACTGCGGATAGCACCTGTCCGTCGCCAACGATAATGGCGGAGGTATGCAGATAATCCCCGGTTAACTTGGCTTTCTGGATGTTGAGCATGTCCTGAGCAACATCGGTAAACCCGCCCTGAGCAAGGGCTTTCACCACTTCCAGACCGTTACGGTTTTTATTGATGATCTCTTGTGCAAACTTGATATCTTCAACGATGTTTCGCTCCGGCATATCTTTCGAACCGTGGGCGTAAGTCGCCGCTTCCACTTCTTCATCAGTGATTGGCGGTAATCCCATCCCGGCAAAGACGGCCTGCAGTGCACGTGCCGCTTTATTACGAATGGCGATAACGTCTTCTTCACGAACCGGACGCAGACCCCCATCTACCTTGAGGTCTCGCTGGAGGACGTTGTAGTCGTCAAAATCTTCGGCATCCTCGTTCGAACCCGCAAACATGTTGTCGTAGTTCGGCACAGCGGAATAACCGGAAGAGATGAAGTCAGTACCCGGCAGGAACTGCATCAGCAGGCGGGCAGTACGACGCATATCCGAGTGGGTAAAGGTTTGGTCGTTGCTGGAGGCACACTCCAGATCCAGGGAGGAACAGATCAGGTTTTCAGCTAACACCGCACGAATGCCTGACGGCACAGCGGAAGGCACGCCGATGCAGCTTACTGAACCATTTTGTAAACCCTGTACGCCAGCGGCTTTGGTGATGTAAATACAGCGGGCTTCAAGGTAAAGCATCGATTTACCTTCGGCGTAACCCATCTGAACTTCTGAGCCAGAACCGGAGGTAAAGCGCATTTTCAGACCGCGTGAGGCGTAGGAAGAGGCGAGGAAGCCTTTCGACCATGGCGTATCATCGCCGTCGGTAAAGACGGGTTCAGTACCATAGACAGAGATGGTTTCCGCGTAACAGGTGTGGCCTAACATACCGAGTTTAAGTTCGGTCGCCTCTTCCAGCGAGCACTGGGTTAATACGCCAGGGCGCCCAACCTGTGAGCCGACTAACAGCGCAATGGCGTTAAAGGGTGCATAACGCGCAACGGCAACCGTCGTTTCCTGTTCGTCAAATCCGCGCCAGGCGCCTTCAGCCGCATCAGCGGCAATCTGCACCGGATTATCTTTAACGTTAGTGACGTGTGCCTGCTGAGACGGTGTACGACGAGCACGCATTTTCTGCATGGCCATCATCATCTCAACGACGTTCATATGGGACACCACTTCGACAATTTTTGCCGGGGTCATTGCGGTGGTCAGCGGCACAATGTCTTTGCGCTTCACGTTAGGGTCGCAAAGCATATTGGCAAGTTTTACTGAGTCCATCGCCATGACTTCTTCAGCGCGCGCCAGGTTAATGCCATAGCGGGCAATGAAATGGTCAATTAAGTCAAATTCACTGGCGGATTTGCCGTCCAGTTCTGTGACTGTACCGTTGACGATTTTAATCGACGGTTTAGGGTCGTTCGGGCTTTCCATCGCAATGAAGCCTTCTTCGATCCACTCCTTAACGAAGCCATCCTGATTCACAGGGCGCTTCGCCAGTGCTTCAAATCTTTTCGATCTCATGAATCAGCCTCACTGATATCAGATGTAGGACGGACGATCGTTTTTCGGTTCTGAGCCGAGGGTCCCGAGTACGGTTTTACCGATTTCGCGGGCGGAGATAACGGCCTGACGTACAGCGCCGGAATCGCCTGAAATGACCAGAATGGCTTCGTTACTGAAGCTGGTGCCATGGGCAGGGGAGCTGTAGGCCACAACTTCCACGTTGGCGGATTTCAGCGCAGTATCAGCCATCAGGACACCAACGGATGCCGGCGCGCCGACGATCACGCCACAGGCACGGCCAATCGGTGCACCAAAGGCTTTTTCCAGCGCGTAGCTGGCGCGTGCGGTGTATTGCATCTCGATGTGACCGGCTTCGTTGGCATACACATCGCCAAAGGTGCGATCCAGTTCTTTCAGCGCAACCTCAATTCCGCGTTTCACGTCGGAAACATCGTTGCCGCCGAGAATAATCAGCGAACCGTGACCCGCGCCGCCTTTGGTATCACGTGGCAACTCAATACTGACGACTTCAGTATTGGTGGCTTTTACCGCTTCATCTGCGGCCATGATGTGCGGGCCTGCACCAGTACGCGCGCCCAGGATGCCAATGGAGCGATACCGTTTTTCAAGTTTCATTGCGTCCAGTAGGGCGCTGTCCACGTTGGCGATTACCAGACCGACGGTGTCGCCAATCGCAGTACCGACAAACTCCGTTAAACTGCAGCTTTTCTCTGCCATAGCCGTTTCTCGTGTTGGAGGATTATTTTCAGGGATAGCCTGCTGTTCCGGCGTTGCCACGCGAGCAATCACCTGCGCCATGATCTGATCAACCAGCTCATTGCTGCTCATTAGCTAATTCCCTTCGGTAAGATTTTTTCTACATCGGTGTGAGGGCGTGGGATGACGTGTACGGCTTTCACTTCTCCCACATTACGTGCTGCGGCGGCACCTGCATCTGTTGCTGCTTTGACTGCGCCAACATCGCCGCGGACAATGACTGTTACCAGCCCCGAACCAATTTTTTCGTAGCCGACCAGCATTACATTGGCTGACTTCACCATTGCATCTGCGGCCTCTATGGCTGCAGTCAAGCCTTTGGTTTCTACCATTCCTAACGCTTCTTGTTGCATAAAGACCTCGCCTGGGTTATCCCGATGTTCATGACTATAAAAAGAAGCGAGGAAAAAGAATGGCTGACTTGAAATTGAGAGTGAAAAAATAATAGAGGTAAGGTGATATAAAATTGCTATTAATTATTTTAACTTGTTGTTTTTAATGGGTATATTAAATCTCATTGATATGATTATTTAGTTATGTCAGTTCCACATTTACACTTTTTCTGGTGACATTATAAATATCATTTGCTATGCGAAAAAAATGAAATTGTGATGGTGGTTTGAAAACGGATTTCTGCTAATAGCAATATTTTATTGTTTTGAAAATGTCCGTGTAATACGCGTAATCCCGATTGTCTCTAATGTTTTAATAATGTGCGTAGCAAGAATTTGCTATTGCACCACGATTTTAAAGGGCAAGCTATCCGCAGAATGCCAACAATTTGCTGATACGGCCTTTTATAGTAAGCCTCGAAGTATTCTACTTGCCAGTAAGGAGTCCGCTGGTAAAGACACGAACTCTGCTTAGAAGGTGTCACAATGAACGATTCACTAAAAGCGCAATGCATTGCTGAGTTTTTGGGTACCGGGCTGTTTTTGTTTTTTGGTATTGGCTGCCTGAGCGCTCTGAAAGTCGCAGGTGCCAGCCTGGGATTGTGGGAGATCTGCATCATTTGGGGTCTGGGGATCTCGCTTGCAGTCTACCTGACGGCCGGGATTTCTGGCGCGCATCTCAACCCTGCTATCACCATCGCACTGTGGCTGTTTGCCTGTTTTCCGGGGCGCAAAGTTTTACCTTACACTGTGGCGCAGGTCGCGGGGGCCTTTGGTGGCGCTTTGCTGGCTTACTTGCTCTACGGCAGTCTGTTTACCGAGTATGAGTCGGCCCACCAGATGGTGCGCTGCAGTCTGGAAAGCCTGCACCTTGCCAGTATTTTTAGTACTTATCCTGCGGCGGCGCTCAGCGTCTGGCAGGCAGCTTTGGTCGAAGTGGTGATTACCTCCATTCTTATGGGGATGATCATGGCGCTGACTGACGACGGTAACGGCGTACCTAAAGGTCCGTTGGCACCATTGCTGATTGGTATTCTGGTTGCTGTTATCGGCGCATCCACCGGTCCGCTCACCGGATTCGCGATGAATCCGGCGCGTGATTTTGGCCCTAAATTGTTTACCTGGATGGCCGGGTGGGGAGATGTTGCGATGACCGGTGGGCGTGATATCCCTTATTTCATTGTACCGATTGTGGCCCCTATCATCGGCGCGTGCGCGGGTGCAGCAATTTATCGTTATTTGATTGGCAAAAATTTACCCTGTAATACGTGTAAGCTGGACGAAAATGAGAGCTAGCTTCACAGAAGAAGTTTATTTTTGAAAAGTAAAAACTGTTTTCGTGATCCGGTATCCTGAACTGCCCAAAAAGTCTCCCAAGAATGGGAGACTTTTGTTATGTTCAATTACGACTTTCATCAATGCTCAGGATGGCAGGGTGAAAATGAATGTGAATAATATGTTTTATTTATAACAATAAATTAACTGAGAGGTTTTATCATGATTTCTGCGAGTGCCCTGAACTCAGAACTCATTAATAAAATCGCACAGGATTTTGCGCAGGCCACCAGTCTGGCCGTTGTGGTTGTCAATATTCACGGTGATGAAATTTCTGAGCTTTTTAATTTCACCCCTTTTTGCCAGTTGATGCGCCAGCATCCTCAGCACAGTACCCGTTGTCGTATGAGCGATCGCTGTGGAGGGCTGGAAGCCTCTAAATCCGATCAACCCTGCATCTATCGCTGTCACGCCGGACTTACCGATTTCTCAATTCCGCTGGTCATTGCGGGGCACCTGGTAGGGTTTGTGCTTTGTGGCCAGGTACGCTTAAGTAACGATGTTGGTTTGGTTGATATTCTGAATGTAGATGACCGCTGGCAAGCCGATCCCGAACTGGTCAACGAGTTTCGTAATGTACCGGAAATGGACTATTCGCGAGTCATCGCCTCAGCTGATCTGCTGAAGCTCATCGTAGAAAATTGCCTTAAGAAACAACTTAATTTTGTGGTTATCAAAGATAACCCGCAGCAGTCAGAGCCGGTACGCGCTAACCGCAGCACCAATCCTCATGACAGCAAAATGAAAAAAGCACTGCGCTATATTGATGCGCATTTATCAGACGAATTGCGTCTGGAGGATGTCGCCTCTCATGTTTACCTTAGCCCTTACTATTTCAGCAAATTGTTCAAAAAATATCATGGGATCGGTTTTAACGCATGGGTAAACCAGCAGCGAATGGCCAGTGCAAAAGAGCTGCTTTGCCACAGTGACTGGAGCATAGCCAGCATTGCGCGTAATTTAGGATTTTCGCAAACCAGTTATTTTTGCAAAGTTTTTCGTCAAACGTATCAGGTCACGCCGCAGGCATTTCGCCAACAAATAAATGTCATTTCACGTGGCGAATCCGCTTAAATGGCAATATTTTGCTATTGCCGATTTTTGATATAGGGCGCTATGCCAGTCATTATAAAATGAAAAGTAGCGACAGCAGTCAATAAATTGTCATAGCGCAACAAAATATTAGTATTAGAGGGATAAACTGCACCAGTTTTTATTTTTGTGATGAGATACAGTGTCTCTGTGAATGACTTTCTTTATTCTTTGTTGGCACTTTCATTCAGAATGCGAGCATATGAATAAGTGGGTTTATGCCAGGTAATTGGTTGAATGAACCCGGCAAGATATTAAATTGAATTATTGTCATGAGGTCGTGAATTTACCTCATAACAGAGAGCTTAATTAATCAGGCTCTTGAACTGACAGGTTTGCCACATTTGTGGTAGGGAAGGGGGTGAGAATCCCCCGCAGCCCCCGCTGCTGTGATGCTGACGACCCCGTATTGACCACTGATCGCAAGATTGGGAAGGACGGGTGAGGATGACGCTAAGCCAGAAGACCTGCCTGTCAGTGACTACCAACAACTTCGGTGGGAAGTGGGTGGTTCAGATGCATACAGTCGAGAGACTGGGTATCTTTACACCCCTACCACCCTGAACAGGATCAGGGTATGGCGGCCAATTTTCACGCTTTTGTTCTTGCAGGTACCGGAAGCGGCTGTGGTAAAACCACGGTGACGCTGGGCTTGTTGAGCTTGTTGAAAAAACGCGGTTTACGCGTCCAGCCCTGCAAAGTAGGCCCCGATTACCTTGATACCGGCTGGCATACCGCGGTATGCGGCACTGCTTCCCGCAATCTTGATAGCTTCATGCTTCCCGTCCCCACCCTGAATGCTTTATTTCGCGAGCATATGCAACATGCGGATATCGCCGTTATTGAAGGCGTTATGGGGTTGTATGACGGATACGGCACCGACCCAAACTACTGCAGCACCGCCGCGATGGCCAAACAGTTAGGCTGTCCGGTTATCCTACTGGTTGATGGCAAAGCCGTTTCCACCTCGATCGCCGCGACGGTAATGGGGTTTCAGCATTTTGATCCAACCCTGAATATTGCCGGCGTTATTGTTAACCGGGTTAACAGCGAAACGCATTACCAGCTCCTGAAAGTGGCGATTGAGCGTTACTGCGCTGTACCCGTCTTAGGCTACGTTCCCCGTATGGAAGGCGTTGCGCTTCCCGAACGTCATCTGGGTTTGGTTACCGCGCGTGAGTCGGTTATCAACCAGCAGCCGTGGCAGGCGTTTGCCGCGACGCTGGAGCAAACCCTTGATATCGACGCGCTGCTGAGATTAAGCCAGTTAGACACGCTTCCTGCGGGTGAATGGCCAGCGCTGCCCGCCGCAGACGCCGGGGTAGGGCTAACGCTTGCCATCGCCGATGACGAAGCGTTCAATTTCTACTACCCGGACAACATTACGCTACTGGAGCGCACGGGGCTTAAGATTGTCCGTTTTAGCCCGTTGCACGACACCTGTTTACCCGACTGTCAGATGATCTGGCTGGGGGGCGGATATCCTGAGTTACATGCTGCGGCGTTGGCCCGTAATATTGCAATGCTTAACCAACTGCGGGCGGCGCACCAGCAGGGTGTCGCGATTTATGCCGAGTGCGGGGGGCTGATGTATCTCGGCAGTTCGCTGGAAGACAGCCAGGGTGATACCTGGCTGATGGCGGATATCATTCCCGGTCACAGCAAAATGGGAAAACGTCTGACCCGATTTGGCTACTGCGAAGCGCAGGCCGCGCAGCAAACGTTGTTAGCTGCAGAAGGCGAAGTGCTGCGCGGACATGAATTCCACTACTCCGATTTTACCCCTGAAACCTCCGCGGTGATGAACTGTCGCAAAGTGCGCGATGGCAAAACGCTGCAAGCCTGGTCCGGCGGCTGGCAGGTGGGAAATACCTTTGCCAGCTATCTACACGTTCATTTTGCTCAACGTCCGCAGATGCTTAACCACTGGCTGGCAGCCGCGAGGAGCGCACTATGACCATCCTCGCGTGGTGTGTTGCCTGGCTGCTTGATTTTATCATCGGCGATCCGCAGAACTGGCCGCATCCGGTGCGCTGGATTGGCAATCTGATTTCTGCGGTGCAACGGGTTGTTCGGCGTTACTGCCATAGCGACCGTGCGCTACGCATCGGTGGCGCGGTGATGTGGATTGTGGTGGTGGGGCTGACCTGGGCTGTGTCCTGGGGAGTACTGGCGCTGGCGCACTCTATTCATCCCTGGCTTGGTTGGGTGGTGGAAGTCTGGATGATCTTTACCGTGCTGGCCGGGCGCTGCCTGGCAAATGCCGCGCAGGATGTCGAGCGTCCGCTACGTGCCGGTAACCTTGCTGCAAGTCGGGAAAAGCTGTCATGGATTGTGGGACGCGATACCTCGCAATTACAGCCACAGCAGATCAATCGCGGCGTAGTGGAAACCGTGGCTGAGAACACCGTTGATGGCATTATCGCGCCGCTGTTCTTCTTGCTCCTCGGCGGTGCGCCTCTGGCGATGGCCTACAAAGCGGTAAACACCCTTGACTCCATGGTGGGCTACAAACATGAAAAATACCGCGCTATCGGTATGGTCAGCGCTCGTCTGGACGATGTCGCAAATTATATTCCCGCGAGACTAAGTTGGCTGCTGCTGGGCGCAGCGGCATTTTTATGTCGCCAGGACGGCGCGCGTGCTTTGCAGATTGGCTGGCGCGATCGCTACAACCACAGCAGCCCAAACTGCGCGTGGTCAGAAGCGTCCGTTGCCGGGGCATTAGGAATTCGTCTGGGTGGTCCTAATGACTACTTTGGCGAGCGCGTTGAGAAACCGTGGATCGGTGATGCACAACGCGACATTTCGGTAGACGACATTTCCCATACGATTCGATTGATGTGGGTGGCATCGATGCTGGCACTGGCGCTGTTTATTGCGCTGCGGTGGCTGCTGGTCGGTGTGGCCTGAGGACAACACAATGCAATATATCCAGCAACCCCAGGCGATTGAGGCCAAAAGTTTCGACATTATTGGCGAGATCATCCGTGAAACCCGCCCGGACTATCAGTTTGCCAGCCCGTTACATGAAGCCATTATCAAGCGGGTTATTCACACGACAGCGGATTTCGACTGGCTGGACATTCTGTGGTTTTCCAGTGATGTGCTGGAGCAGTTCTGTGCGGCGCTTAGCCGTTCGAGCGTGATTTATACCGACACCACTATGGCCCTTTCCGGGATTAATAAAACGCTGCTGGCAAAATTCGGTGGCGAATGCCGCTGCTACATCAGCGACCCGCGGGTCGTGCGGACGGCAAAAGAGCAGGGCATTACCCGGTCAATGGCGGCCGTTGACATTGCGGTGAAGGAAGAGGGTGAAAAGCTGTTTGTGTTTGGCAACGCGCCGACAGCGCTGTTCCGCCTGCTTGAGCATGATGTGGCCGTCAGTGGTGTCGTTGGCGTACCGGTTGGGTTCGTCGGTGCCGAAGAGTCGAAAGATGCACTGACCCAAAGCAATCTGCCCGCCATTGCTGCGTTAGGTCGTAAAGGGGGAAGTAACGTCGCCGCCGCGATCGTCAACGCCATGCTTTATCACATGCAGGGGGCGCGATGAGCGAGTCCTTCGATACGCCTGTGTGGCACAACGGTAAAGCGCTGCGTAAAGGATATACCACGGGATCGTGCGCGACGGCGGCGGCAAAAGTGGCGGCGCTGATGGTATTGCGCCAGCACCTGATCCATCAGGTTTCTATCGTGACGCCATCAGGTGTGACGCTGTGTCTGAACGTAGAGTCACCGCATATCGAAGGACAGCAGGCGATAGCCGCCATCCGCAAAGACGGTGGCGATGATGTGGATGCCACCCACGGCATGCTGATTTTTGCCCGCGTGACGTTAAACGATAGCAAAGAGATAACCCTTCAGGGCGGGGAAGGCGTTGGCACGGTAACCCGCAAAGGGATCGGCCTGCCAGTGGGCAGTTCGGCGATTAATCGCACACCTCGCCAGACCATTGAGTCTGCGGTTCGTGAGGCGATTGGTCCGAATCGTGGGGCGCAAATTGAAATTTTCGCGCCGGAAGGCGAAGAGCGGGCACAAAAAACCTACAACTCCCGCCTTGGCATTCTGGGCGGCATTTCGATCATTGGTACGACTGGGATCGTCACGCCGATGTCAGAAGAAAGCTGGAAACGTTCACTGTCGCTGGAGCTGGAAATTAAGCGAGCGGCGGGGCTGGAGCGTGTCGTACTGGTGCCAGGAAACCACGGCGAACGTTTTGTGCGTGAGCAGATGGGGATCGACACCCAGGTTGTTGTCACCATGAGCAATTTTGTCGGCTACATGATTGAAGAAGCCGTACGTCTGGGGTTCCGACAAATTGTGTTGGTGGGACACCCTGGTAAGCTCGTCAAAATTGCGGCGGGGATCTTTCATACCCACAGCCATATTGCCGATGCTCGCATGGAAACGCTGGTGGCCCACCTCGCGTTACTGGGTGCGCCGCTGGAACTGCTCACGCTGGTCAGCGACTGCGATACCACCGAGGCGGCGATGGAACACATAGAAGCATACGGTTTTCAGCACATTTACAACCATCTGGCTAAGCGCATTTGTATGCGCGTCCTGCAAACGTTGCGCTTTACCAAAAATCCCCCGACCTGTGACGCCATCATGTTCTCTTTTGATAATCAGGTGCTTGGAAGTAATCGCCCGGTCGCAGAGATTGCTGAGGAGATGCAATGTTAACCGTTGTAGGGATGGGACCAGCCGGTTTGCATTTGATGACGCCTGCGGCACGTGAAGCGGTCGCAACGGCTGATGTTCTGGTCGGTGGAAAGCGGCATTTGCAGCAATTCCCGGATTTTACCGGTGAACAGTTTGTTCTCGGCGCCAACATTCTCGAACTCTTGAACTGGATTTGCGCGCACCAGGAGCAACGCGTTGTGGTGCTGGCATCTGGCGATCCGCTGTTTTACGGCATTGGGACGCGCATGGTGGCGCATTTCGGTATTGAAAATGTGCGCATTATTCCCGGTATAAGCGCGGTGCAGTACCTGTGTGCGCAGTCCGGTATTGATATGAACGATATGTGGCTGACCAGTAGCCATGGTCGCAGCGTCTGTTTTGATGAACTGGCGCGACATAACAAGGTGGCGATGGTGACAGATGCGCAGTGCGGCCCGCGTGAAATTGCGCAGCAGCTCATTGCACGAGGCAAGGGACATCGCTGGATGGTGATTGGCGAAAACCTGGCAATGGAAAACGAACGGATCCATTTCCTGCCTGTGAGCGAAGTTAACGCCGACTATGACATGAATGCAGTGGTGATCCTTGATGAAAGATGAGCTGTTTTTACGTGGAGAGAAAGTGCCGATGACCAAAGAAGCGGTACGTGCACTTGCCCTCTCAAAACTTGAATTACACCGCGCCAGTCACCTGATTGATATTGGCGCGGGAACCGGCAGCGTGTCGATAGAAGCCGCGCTGCAATATCCTGGATTGCGCGTGACGGCAATCGAGCGTAACCCGGCGGCGCTCAGGTTATTGGATGAAAACCGCCAGCATTTTGCCTGTGCAAACATCGACATTTTTCCCGGTGTTGCGCCGATGACCATCGCTGAAAAAGCCGATGCCATTTTCATGGGCGGCAGCGGTGGCCATTTGACTGAACTGATTGACTGGTCAATGCGTCAATTGCATCCCGCAGGGCGGCTGGTGATGACATTCATCCTCCAGGAAAACCTCAACACCGCGCTGGCACATCTGGACCATCTTGGCGTACCGGGAGTGGATTGCCTGCAGCTACAGGTTTCCTCGCTTACCACGCTTGGCAGTGGTCACTATTTCAAACCGAATAACCCCGTATTTGTTATCGCCTGTCAGAAGGAAGGAAACCATGTCTGAGATTTTTGATCCCCGTAGCGTGTGGTTTGTTGGCGCAGGTCCTGGCGATCGCGAGCTGATTACCCTCAAAGGTTACCGGTTGCTACAGCAGGCGCAGGTTGTTATCTACGCCGGATCGCTGATTAACACCGAATTGCTGGAATATTGCCCTGCTGGTGCTGAATGCCACGACAGCGCTGAACTGCATCTGGAGCAGATCCTTGATCTGATGGAAGCCGGAGTGAAAGCGGGTAAGACCGTGGTGCGTCTGCAAACCGGCGATGTTTCGCTGTACGGTTCCGTGCGCGAGCAGGGCGAGGAACTGACCAAACGCGGGATTGACTGGCAGGTGGTGCCCGGCGTCAGCGCATTCCTTGGTGCGGCGGCGGAGTTGGGCGTTGAGTATACCGTGCCTGAGGTCTCACAGAGCCTGATCATTACCCGCCTGGAAGGACGCACGCCGGTGCCGGAGCGCGAACAGCTGGAGTCATTTGCCAGTCACCAGACATCTATGGCGATTTACCTGTCCGTTCAGCGTATTCATCGTGTGGCCGAGCGTTTGATTGAAGGCGGTTATCCGGCGACCACGCCCGTGGCGGTGATCTACAAGGCAACCTGGCCGGAAAGCCAGACTGTGCGCGGTACCCTGGTGGATATTGGCGACAAGGTTCGTGATGCGGGCATCCGTAAAACGGCCCTTATTCTGGTCGGTAATTTCCTGGGCTCGGAGTATCACTACTCCAAACTCTATGCGGCGGACTTTAGCCATGAATACCGTAAAGCCTGAGTCAATTGCGCTTTTTTGCCTGACCCCGGGAGGCGTTACGCTGGCAAAACGTCTGGCGGCCATGCTGCCGGTCACCTGTTTTACCAGTGAAAAGCTGCTGGAGGAGGGATTCATTCCTTTCGAAAACGGCTTTGCGAATACCGCCCGCGAAGCGTTTGCGAATTACTCGGCGCTGATTTTTATCGGTGCGACCGGCATTGCGGTGCGCGTGCTGGCCCCGCTGGTCAACGACAAATTTTGCGATCCGGCGGTGGTGGTCATTGATGAACGCGCCCAGCATGTCATCAGCCTGCTCTCCGGTCACGCGGGCGGTGCCAATGCGCTGGCGCGGTATCTGGCGGGCATGTTGGGCGCCGATCCGGTGATCACCACTGCGACGGATGTCAACGATATGGCGGCACTGGATACGCTGGCATTTCAACTGAATGCCCGGATGTGTGATTTCCGTTCGGCGGTGAAGATCGTTAATCAGATGCTGGTCAGTAATAAGCGGGTGGGGCTGTGGTGGGATGACGAACTGACGCAGGATGTCAGTCATTGCGACCGGCGCGGATTTATCACGGTAACCGATCTCAATCAGCTTCCTGAACTGGATGCGCTGGTGTGTATCACCTTACGCACCAACTTACCCGATCTGCCTGTTCCGCACTGGAAGCTGGTGCCGCAGCGTGTTGTGGCCGGAATTGGTTGTCGTCGTGACACGCCGTTCCCGTTGCTGGCCGCGCTGCTTGCCAGGCAACTCGAAGCCCAGCAGCTCGATCCGCTGGCGCTTAAAGCGATTGGCAGTATCACGCTGAAAAAAGATGAACAGGGACTTATCCAACTGGCTTCGTGCTGTCGCGTTCCTTTCGAAACCTTTACTGCTGACGCGCTGCGTGAGCATGAACACCGTTTCCCGGCCTCATCGTTTGTTCGCAAAACGGTGGGTACAGGAAGCGTTTCCGGTCCTGCAGCCTGGCTGCTGAGCCACGGAAAACTGTTAGGCGAGACCCTGCGAGAACAGGGCGTCACTATCACTTTGGGAGTTTCACACTGATGTTAAGCGTAATTGGAATTGGCCCTGGCTCGCAGGCAATGATGACCATGGAAGCCGTTGAAGCATTGCAGGCAGCGGAAATCATTGTTGGCTATAAAACCTACACCCACCTGGTAAAAGCGTTCACTGGCGACAAGCAGGTGATCAAAACCGGGATGTGCAAAGAGATTGAACGCTGCCAGGCGGCGATCGAACTGGCGCAGGCAGGTCACAATGTGGCGCTGATCAGCAGCGGTGATGCAGGGATTTACGGTATGGCCGGGCTGGTGCTTGAGCTGGTCAGCAAGCAAAAGCTGGACGTTGAGGTCAGGCTGATCCCGGGAATGACGGCCAGCATTGCCGCCGCCTCTTTGCTGGGCGCGCCGTTGATGCACGACTTTTGCCACATCAGCTTGAGCGATCTGTTAACTCCGTGGCCAGTTATCGAAAAACGCATAGTGGCTGCCGGCGAAGCAGACTTTGTTATCTGTTTCTACAACCCGCGCAGTCGGGGTCGCGAAGGACATCTGGCGCGCGCATTTGAGCTGCTTTCTGCCAGCAAGAGCGCGCAAACGCCGGTGGGTATTGTGAAGTCAGCCGGACGTAAAAAACAGGAAAAATGGTTGACCACCCTGGGTGAAATGGACTTTGAACCGGTTGATATGACCAGCCTTGTGATCGTTGGCAACAAAACAACCTATGTTCAGGACGGCCTGATGATCACGCCACGAGGTTATGTGCTGTGAATTACGGTGATGTGTTGGTCATGGGCGGTACCAGCGATGCGCGCATGCTGTGCCAGCAACTGGACGCAGCCAATGTGGCCTACACCCTGTCAGTTGCGACCCCAACGGGGAAGCAGCTGGCGGGAGATATCAAAGGTCAGGTGCGCTGCGGGCGTCTGGAGCGCGAACAAATGATTGCCTGGCTACAGGAAAATCGGACGCGCTGGGTGATAGACGCCTCGCATCCGTATGCCGAGGTGGTGAGCCGCAACATCATGAACGCCTGCGAAGCGGCGGGGGTACTGCTGAGCCGCTATCAACGTCCTGAGCAGTTGAGCGGTTTAACTCACCCGCAGCTTCATACCGTTCAGAGTATTCAGCAAGCCTGCGAGGTTGCGCGCCGTTTCGGCGACCGCGTGCTGCTGACGACCGGCAGTAAAGATCTGGCTATCTGGCGCGAAGGGTTGCCTGAAAAAACGCTGCTGGCGCGCGTCCTGCCTGTACCCGAGGTTATTCAGCAATGCGCGGACCTGGGATTTGGCGTCGGTGAGATTTTTGCATTGTGCGGGCCGTTTAGCGCCGAGTTCAACGCTGCGTTTTATCGCCAGTGTCAGGCTGATGTGGTGATCACTAAGGCATCCGGTGCGGAAGGTGGTTATCAGGAAAAAGTTCAACCCTGTCTGGATGCTGGTATCCCCTGCATCGTGATTACACGTCCGGCACCGTTGGTGACGGGAGAAGAGTTACTGGAAAGTCAGGCCGCCTTTGGGGCGCGTTTAACGCGCTGGCTGGCCGCTGCTTAAGGAGTTAGAGATGAAAAAGGCGCTTCTGGTGGTCAGCTTTGGCACCAGCTATCACGACACCTGTGAGAAAAATATTGTGGCTTGCGAGAGCGATCTCGCAGCCAGTTGCCCTGACCGCGACCTGTTTCGGGCGTTTACCTCCGGGATGATTATCCGCAAGCTCAAGCAGCGCGACGGCATTGAGATCGACACGCCGCTGCAGGCACTGCAAAAGCTGGCGGATCAGGGGTATCAGGACGTGGCTATTCAGTCGTTGCACATTATCAACGGTGATGAATACGAAAAAATTGTCCGCGAAGTGCAAAGCATGCGCCCGCTTTTTTCTCGCCTGACGCTGGGTGTTCCGCTGCTGAGCAGCCATGACGATTACGCCCAGCTGATGCTGGCGCTGCAACAGCAAATGCCAGTGCTTGGCGAAAATGAAAAAGTGGTGTTTATGGGACACGGTGCCAGCCATCATGCCTTTGCTGCCTATGCCTGCCTCGACCATATGATGACGGCACAGCGCTACCCGGCGCGGGTTGGGGCGGTGGAAAGCTACCCGGAAGTCGATGTGTTAATTGAAAGTTTGTCTCAGGAAGGGGTGACGGCGGTGCATCTGATGCCGCTGATGTTAGTTGCTGGCGATCATGCCATCAATGATATGGCCTCTGACGAAGAGGATTCGTGGAAAACATTGTTCAATGCGGCCGGGATACCGGCTACGCCGTGGCTCAGTGGTCTGGGTGAGAATCCGGCGGTTCGCGCTATGTTCGTGGCGCATTTACAACAGGCGCTTAATGTGGCGCTGGAGGAAGCAGCATGAGCGGAAAACTGTACGCATTAAGCACCGGACCTGGCGCTTCCGATCTTATCACCGTGCGGGCCGCACGCACGCTGGGTACGCTGGATATTCTCTATGCGCCCGCTGGGCGTAAAGGTGGCGACAGTCTGGCGCTGTCGATCGTACGTGAATATATCGGCGAGCAGACCGAAGTTCGCTGCTGCCATTTTCCTATGAGTGCTGACAGCGCCGAAAAAGAGGCGGTATGGGATGACGTTGCGGCCGCACTGGTTCAGGAAGTCGAAGCGGGTAAGCAGGTGGGCTTTATTACACTCGGCGACGCCATGCTGTTCAGCACCTGGGTTTTTTTACTCCAGCGTATTGGCTGTCCTGACTGGTTAGAAATCGTCCCGGGCGTGACCTCTTTCGCTGCGATTGCCGCGCGGTCAAAAACGCCGCTCGCCATGGAGCAACAGTCACTGGCCGTGGTCTCCTGTACCGCGCCGGAAGCGGAAATCCAGCAGGCGTTAAAGCAGCATGACAGTCTGGTGCTGATGAAGGTATACGGTCGTTTTGCGCGCATCAAAGCGCTGCTGCAACAAGAGGGTTTGTTGGGCTGTGCATTGATGATGTCTGAAGCCACGCTGCCGGGTGAACAGTGCTGGCGTCATCTCGATGAGGTGAGCGACGATCAGCCGCTGCCTTATTTCTCGACCATTCTGGTCAATAAACAGTGGGAGTATGCACAATGAAGCTTGAACAACAGCTAAAACAGCTGTCTTTCAGCGGGTTGGCTGCGGCGCTATTACTGATGGTTGTTCCTGAACAAGCGTTCGCCATGCACATAATGGAAGGTTTCTTGCCACCGATGTGGGCGCTGGCCTGGTGGCTGCTGTTTTTGCCGTGCCTGTGGTACGGGCTGGTGCGGCTGCGCCAAATCGTGCAGGAAGATAGTCACCAAAAAGTATTACTGGCTCTGTGCGGCGCGTTTATTTTTGTGCTGTCGGCGCTGAAAATTCCTTCTGTTACCGGAAGTTGCTCGCACCCTACCGGGGTAGGCCTGGCGGTTATCCTGTTTGGACCGGGCGTGGTGGCAATCCTCGGGGCAATCGTCCTGCTGTTCCAGGCGCTGTTACTGGCGCACGGTGGTTTGACAACGCTTGGCGCTAACGGCATGTCGATGGCGGTGATTGGCCCGGTAGTGGGTTACATGGTGTGGAAAATGGCCTGCCGTGCGGGGTTGCGTCGTGATGTTTGCGTCTTCCTGTGCGCGATGCTAGCGGATCTCGTCACCTATTTCGTGACCTCGGTGCAACTGGGCGTGGCGTTCCCGGACCCATCCGCCGGTGCTACGGGGTCAATCATCAAGTTCATGGGGATTTTCTGCCTGACGCAGATCCCAATTGCGATAGCGGAAGGTCTGCTCACCGTAATGATTTATGACCAGTTAACCAAACGGCAGTTGATTACCGCTCAAGGACATTAACGATGAAAAAGACGCTGATTTTGTTAGGGATGGTAGTGGCGCTGGTGATCCTGCCGTTCTTTATCAACCATGGTGGAGAGTACGGTGGCTCAGACGGTGAGGCGGAGAGTCAGATTCAGGCAATTGCCCCACATTATGAGCCGTGGTTCCAGCCGTTGTATGAACCGGCAAGCGGTGAGATTGAAAGCCTGCTGTTTACGCTCCAGGGATCGCTGGGCGCAGCCGTGATTTTCTACATTCTGGGTTACACCAAGGGCAGGCAACGCCGTGATGACCGGGCTTGACAGGCTTAGCTATCAAAGCCGCTGGTTTCATGTCTCACCCGTGCGGAAATTTCTGCTCTGGCTGATGATGATGATTCTGGCGTTTACTCTGCCCCCGTTGGGGCAGGGTATTGAGCTGTTACTGATTGCCGCGCTGAGCTGCTGGCTGCTGCGCATTTCCTTCTGGCGCTGGTGTCGCTGGATGGCATTACCGTTTGGTTTTCTGACGGTCGGCGTCGTGACCATTCTGTTTAGTTTTAGCCGCGATCCGCAGACGCTGCTGGCCAGCATCCCCGTTGGAAGCTATTGGTTAGGCGTTAGCGCGCCAGGGCTTGTCACCGCCAATGAAACCTTCTGGCGCAGCCTGGCTGCGCTGGCGGCGACGTTCTGGCTGGTACTGAATCTGCCGTTTCCGCAATTGATTATCTTACTCAAACGCGCGCACGTTCCTCGCCTGCTCACTGAGCAGATCCTGCTAACCTGGCGCTTTATTTTTATCCTGTTAGACGAGGCGCTGGCTATTCATCGCGCACAAACGCTACGTTTTGGTTATCGTAGCTTGCCGTTGGGCTATCGCTCGCTGGCGATGCTGGTGGGATTGCTGTTTACCCGCGTGTTGATCCGCTACCAGCAAATGACCACCACACTGGATATCAAACTGTATCAGGGTGATTTTCACCTGTAAGGAAAAGTATGCTTGCCACTTCAGCGCTTTGGTTTCGCTATCAGGATGACCCGATCCTCAAAGGGCTAACGCTGGACTTTTCAACGCATGCCGTCACTGGGCTGGTCGGTGCTAATGGCTGCGGGAAATCCACGCTGTTTATGAACCTGAGTGGTTTACTGCGCCCGCAGGAAGGCGCGGTGATGTGGCAAGGCAAACCGCTGGATTACAGCAAGCGCGGCCTGCTGGCGCTGCGTCAGCAGGTGGCAACCGTATTTCAGGATCCCGATCAGCAAATTTTTTATACCGATATCGACAGCGATATTGCCTTCAGCCTGCGCAACCTTGGGGTGGATGAGACTGAAATCTCCCGCCGGGTGGATGATGCGCTCACGCTGGTCGATGCCCAGCATTTTCGCCATCAGCCTATTCAGTGTTTAAGCCACGGGCAAAAAAAACGTGTGGCGATTGCCGGGGCGTTGGTGTTGCAGGCGCAGTATTTGCTACTGGATGAACCTACTGCGGGCCTTGACCCATCAGGCCGCACGCAGATGATTGAGATAATCAAACGCATCGTAGCGCAAGGAAACCACGTGGTTATCTCCAGCCATGATATCGATCTTATCTATGAAGTCAGCGATGCAGTGTACGTTTTACGCCGGGGTGAAGTGCTAACGCACGGCTCGCCGGGTGATGTGTTTGCCCGGACGGATCTTATTGAACAAGCGGGATTAACTCAGCCCTGGCTGGTGAAGCTGCATACCGAGCTGGGCTTCCCGCTGTGTAAAACAGAGGCTGAATTTTTTAGCTGTATGCGAGAGAACGCACTGAAGGAGGCGTCATGACGCAGGCAATAATGTTGCAGGGAACGGCATCTGATGTAGGTAAAAGCGTGTTGGTCGCCGGTCTGTGTCGAATTTTTTATCAGGATGGACTGCGTACCGCACCGTTCAAATCGCAGAACATGGCGCTGAACTCTGGCATTACGCCAGAGGGCAAAGAGATGGGCCGCGCGCAAATTTTTCAGGCTGAGGCCGCCGGTATTACGCCAGATGTGCGTATGAATCCGGTGCTGCTTAAGCCGACCAGCGATCGTAAAGCGCAGGTTGTGCTGATGGGCAAAGTGGCAACCGATATGGATGCGGTGAGCTACCACGAGTACAAACCGAAACTACGGGATCAAATCCTGTCTGTTTATAACAGTCTGGCGCAGGAGTTCGATGTGCTGGTACTGGAAGGGGCGGGAAGCCCGGCTGAGATTAACCTGCGCGATCGCGATATCGTCAATATGGGGATGGCAGAAATGGCGCAGTGCCCTGTCGTTCTGGTGGCGGATATCGACCGCGGCGGGGTGTTCGCCTCCATTTACGGCACGCTGGCGCTACTGCACGACCATGAACGCGCCAGGGTAAAAGGGGTGATCATCAATAAGTTTCGCGGTGATGTGACGTTGCTGTATTCCGGGATTGAGCAAATTGAAGCGCTGACCGGCGTTCCGGTCCTGGGCGTCATGCCATGGCTGGACGTTGACCTGGAAGATGAAGATGGCGTTGCGCTGCAAAAGGGCAAATATTTGCGCACAGACAAACGCGACATCGATATCGCCGTTGTTCAGATACCACACATTTCTAACTTTACTGATTTCAATGCGCTTGCCGCACAGCCGGATGTGCGCGTGCGCTATGTTCGCCAGCCTGAAGAGTTGGCGGGGGCCGATCTGGTGATTCTGCCCGGCAGCAAAAACACCCTGGGCGATCTGGTGTGGCTGCGTGAAAGCGGGATGGCGCATGGCGTGGTGCAATTACATCGTAATAACGTACCCGTGGTGGGGATTTGCGGTGGCTATCAAATGCTCGGCGAAACCATCATTGATGAAGTTGAGTCAGGACTCGGTACGTTGCCGGGTCTGGGCTTGCTCAATACCGTAACGCATTTTGCCCAGCACAAAACCACGACCCTGGTTGAGGGACAAATGTCCTCCTCGCTGCCGGACTGGCTGGCGGGTACCGCGGGATTATCCGTACGCGGTTATGAAATTCATATGGGCGAAACGGCATTAACCGAGGAATGCCGGTCGGTGATGACGCTGCGTAAAGACGGTGGCAACGTGGCTGATGGCGCGGTCACTGCCGATGGCCTGGCGTTCGGCACCTATCTTCACGGTCTGTTCGACAGCGATGAATTTACCCGTGCGCTGGTTAATGGCCTGCGAGAACGTAAAGGGTTAGCGCCGCTGGATTCCACCTTCCATTACGCGCAATATAAATCGCAGCAGTTTGATCTGCTGGCGGATGCGATGCGGCAACACATCGATATTGAGAAAATTTATACCATCATGCAGCAACACCGGGAGCCAGTATGATGATTCTGGTGACTGGCGGCGCACGAAGCGGCAAGAGTCGGCATGCGGAAGCGCTGATCGCAGACTCTCCAAACGTTTTGTATATCGCGACTTCGCAGATTTTTGATGAGGAGATGGCTGCGCGAATTCAGCATCATCGTGACGGACGTCCTGCGCACTGGCGGACAGCCGAACGCTGGCAACATCTCGATGAACTGATTACGGCAGCAAACGATCCACAAGAAGCCATTCTGCTGGAGTGCATCACCACGATGGTGACCAACCTGTTGTTTGCGCTGGGCGGTGATAGCGACCCGGATAGCTGGGATTACGCGGCGATGGAGCAATCTATTGAGGATGAAATTCGTTCGCTGATTGCGGCCTGTCAGCGTTGTCCGGCGAAGGTTGTGCTGGTCACTAACGAAGTCGGAATGGGGATTGTTCCGGAGAACCGTCTGGCACGGCATTTTCGCGATATTGCAGGACGTGTGAACCAGCGACTGGCGGCGGCGGCTGATGAGGTCTGGCTGGTGGTATCAGGAATTGGAGTCAAAATTAAATGAGTAAGTTGTTCTGGGCAATGCTCTCTTTTATTAGTCGCTTGCCCGTTCCTGCTCGCTGGTCGCAAGGACTGGATTTCGAGCACTATTCACGTGGCATTGTGATGTTCCCGCTAATTGGCGTGGTGCTGGGAGGGCTGACGGGGCTGGTCTTTATGGCGCTGCAGCCCTGGTGTGGGGTGCCGTTGGCGGCCCTGTTTGCAGTCCTCACGCTGGCGTTATTGACCGGGGGATTCCATCTCGACGGTCTGGCGGATACCTGTGACGGTATTTTTTCGGCCCGTCGACGCGAGCGGATGCTGGAAATCATGCGTGACAGCCGCCTGGGGACCCACGGTGGACTGGCGTTAATTTTCGTGTTGCTGGCGAAAGTGCTGGTGGTGAGCGAACTGGCTTTGCGGGGCACGCCGATGCTGGCGGCGCTTGCAGCCGCTTGTGTCGCCGGGCGGGGTACCGCTGTTTTACTGATGTATCGACATCGCTACGCCCGCGAAGAAGGGCTGGGCAATGTCTTTATCGGTAAAGTCACCGGGCGTCAAACCTGCGTCACGTTGGGATTTGCGGCGATCCTGGCTGCCGTGCTTCTTCCTGGCATGCGCGGCGTGGCGGCGCTGGTTATCACGATAGTGGCGATTTTTATTCTTGGGCAGTTATTAAAACGCACGTTGGGTGGGCAGACCGGCGATACGCTGGGCGCAGCCATTGAACTTGGCGAGTTGATTTTCCTGCTGGCTCTGCTCTGAGTCAGCCAACATACTGGAACCCTTATGCAGACTTTAACCTCTTTACTCCACGCAATCCCTTCACCTGATAGTGCTGCGATGCTGCGTGCACAGCAGCATGTCGATGGCTTGCTTAAACCGCCAGGAAGTCTTGGTCGACTCGAGTCGCTCGCCGTGCAACTGGCCGGAATGCCGGGTCTGAAGGGCGTACCGCATGTGAATGGCAAAGCGATGCTGGTGATGTGCGCCGATCACGGTGTATGGGATGAAGGGGTTGCCGTTTCGCCTAAAATCGTCACGGCTATTCAGGCTGCTAATATGACGCGTGGGACGACAGGCGTTTGTGTGCTGGCCGCTCAGGCGGGGGCAAAGGTACATGTGATTGATGTCGGCATCGATGCTGAGCTTATCCCTGGCGTGGTGAATATGCGTGTGGCGCGCGGCTGCGGCAATATTGCACAAGGCCCGGCAATGAGTCGTTCGCAGGCCGAGGAGCTGCTGCTGGAGGTTATCCGCTATACCCATGAGCTGGCCAAAGATGGCGTAACGCTGTTTGGCGTCGGTGAACTTGGTATGGCAAATACGACACCAGCGGCGGCAATCGTCAGCGTGCTGACCGGCAGCGATGCCGAGGATGTGGTGGGTATCGGCGCTAACCTGCCGCTTTCAAGAGTAGGCAATAAAGTCGATGTTGTGCGGCGAGCAATTGCCGTCAATCAACCGGATCGCAATGACGGTATCGATGTGCTGGCTAAGGTAGGCGGGTTTGATCTGGTCGGCATGGCGGGTGTGATGTTGGGGGCGGCCTCCTGCGGCCTGCCGGTCGTGCTGGACGGTTTTCTCTCTTATTCCGCTGCGCTGGCGGCCTGCCAGATTGCGCCGCAGATTAAACCTTACCTGATCCCGTCACATTTCTCCGCCGAGAAGGGGGCTCGCACCGCGCTGGCGCATCTTGAACTGGAGCCGTATCTCAATATGGGGATGCGTTTGGGTGAAGGCAGCGGGGCCGCGCTGGCGATGCCGATTGTTGAAGCCGCCTGTGCAATGTACAACAACATGGGGCAGCTTGCCGCCAGTAACATTGTGCTTCCGGATGGTAAGGAAGCATAGTTACGTGAGTTCCTGACCCCGCCTTATGGCGGGTTTTTTTATGCGGATTTTAGGCGTAACCCACTAAAACAGATAATAAAAGCTATAATAAACGGATATCTGCTGCGGCGAAGGAAAGGAAAAAAATGCGTCGTGTAAAACTGCTTTGTTCACTCATTATGCTGCTCGTGAGTCAGAGCGCGCAGGCGGTGAGTTATCCGCTCCCGCCTGAAGGCAGTCGCCTGGTGGGGAGCCCTTTGACCATTACGGTACCTTCAGGAAACACTCAGCCGTTGGAAGCTTTTGCCGCGCAGTACGGACAGGGGTTGAGCAATATGCTGGAGGCCAATCCCGGCGTGGATGTTTTTCTGCCTAAGTCTGGCTCTACGCTGGTTGTGCCACAGCAACTGATATTACCGGATACTGTACGCGAGGGGATCGTAATCAACGTCGCAGAAATGCGCCTTTACTATTATCCCGCTGGCAGCAATACGGTTGAGGTTTTACCCATTGGCATTGGCCAGGCGGGTAGAGAAACGCCGCGTAACTGGGTGACGGCGGTAGAACGTAAGCAGGAAGCACCAAGCTGGACGCCTACGCCGAATACCCGGCGCGAATACGCAGCTCGTGGGGAAAGCCTGCCGGCGTTTGTTCCTGCCGGGCCAGATAACCCGATGGGACTGTATGCGATTTATATCGGTAGGCTTTATGCCATTCATGGCACAAATGCGAATTTCGGTATTGGTCTGCGGGTAAGTCAGGGGTGTATCCGTTTGCGTAATGACGACATTAAATATCTGTTTGATACCGTACCGGTAGGGACGCGTGTGCAACTGATAGACCGACCGGTGAAATACAGCGTAGAGCCTGACGGTAGTCGCTGGGTGGAAGTGCATGAACCACTGTCACGAAACCGGTCGGAATACGAGTCTGACAGAAAAGTTCCCTTGCCAGTCACCCCCGCGCTGCGCACCTTCATCAGCGGGAATGACGTGGATATGAGTCGCGGAAATCAGGCACTGGAAAGACGCTCCGGCATGCCGGTGAATATCAGTCTGACTCAGACCCATTACTAATTTTCAAGGCGACCCTGTGACCCTTAGCCTGAGTGGGTCGCTTTTTTAATTTGATACTGGCCCATTTTTACCACGCCAATATGGTCTGCCATTAGCTGCGCCTCGTGTTCGCTGTGTGTAACCAGCAGTGCCGTTTGCCCGGCGGCACGCAAAATATCCCGCACCTCGTTGCCAAGACGCTCACGCGTGCGCTTATCAAGGCTGGAGAAAGGCTCATCGAGCAGCAGGATTTCCGGATGCGGCGCCAGCGCGCGCGCAAGAGCGATACGCTGCTGTTGACCGCCGGACAGTTCATGCGGATAACGGCCGGCATGACTGTGCAACTCCACCATTTTTAACAGCTCCGCCACCCGGACCTGCTGCTGCTCACGCGGCATACGTCGTAACCCAAAGGCCACGTTTTGTTGCGCGGTCAGGTGAGGGAATAACGCATATTCCTGAAAGACCATGCCGACATGCCGTTTTTCCGGCGGCAGATGAACACCGGAACCGGCAACGCGGCGCTGCGACACATAGATCTCTCCGCTTCGCAGCCGTTCAAATCCGGCAACTGCGCGTAACACGGTGGTTTTTCCGCAACCTGAAGCGCCCAGTAGACAGGCGATCTCTCCTTTACGTACCGACATTGAAAACCCGCTCAGCACCGATTGCTGGCTGTTGCCGTAGGCAACATGCACATCCTGGAGTCGTAATGCAATTTCTGACATTGTTACTCTCTTAACCACGGCGAGTCATCTGGTGACGCACCAACAAAATAACCGGTAGCGTGCCAGCTAAAACAATCATTAGCGCGGCGATAGCACCTTCTTCATAGGTTCCACGGGCGGCTTCTGCATACAGCAACGTTGCCAGCGTTTCGAAGTTTACCGGGCGCAACAGCAACGTTGTTGGCAGTTCTTTCATAGCATCGGCAAAAACCAGCAGGGCGCTACTCACTAACGCCGGGCGCAGCAATGGGAAATGAACTCGTGCAAATGTGCCGGCACCATTCTCACCCAACAGACGAGAAGCCTGCTCCAGCGAAGGCGGAATGCGGCCCAGGCCGGAATCCAGTGCGCCGATAGCAATCGCCTGGAAACGCATGGCACAACAAATTACCAGCAGGATCCCGGCGGACATCAGCGGCAGGCCGCGAACATCCAGTAAATCTGCCAGCCAGCGGTCGACTGCCATGGCGGGGGTTAAAAAACCAATCGCCAGAATTGTACCGGGAACCGCGTAGCCTAAAGAAGCCAGACGCATTACACCACGGCGAAATCCTGGCATCGCGTTATCTGCGGCGCTATGCCGCGCGCTCCAGGCCACCAACATACTGACGCAAACCACCACCAACGTGGTTCCCGCGGCCAGTGATAACGTATTTTGTAATGCAGCCAGTAACGAGGAGGATATAGGGCTCTCGTCACCTATACGTTTGGCGCTTTCCCAGATTAAAAACAGCACCGGGGCCAGAAAGCCCAGCACAACCGGCAGCGAAATAACGACACCGAGTAGCCAGCCACGCCAGCCTTGCACGCGGGTGGGTTGAATTTCCCGCAGGCTACGGCTGCTGAATCCCTGTTTTCTGCGGCCATAAAATTCCAGCGTCAGAATAAAGAATATAAACATCAGCATCATGCAGGCGATTTGCGCTGCGGCAGATAAATCAGAGCGAGAGATCCACGTGGTGTATACGGTAACGGTTAACGTTTGTACCCCGAGAAACTCCGACGCGCCAATATCGTTAAGCGTCTCCAGCAACGCCAGACTGATCCCGACGGCCATTGCCGGGCGTGCCATGGGGAGTGCAACACGAAAAAAGGTCCCGGTCGCGCTGCATCCCAGCGTACGCGCTGCTTCCAATAGATGGGCCGGCTGGCTGATAAACATGGCGCGGGTTGTCAGGTACACGTAAGGATAAAGTACTAATCCGAGCAGGATTATTGCGCCGGAAAGGGAACGTAAATCGGGCAGGCGGAACTGTCGCGGGTTGTCAAAGCCCAGTATAAAACGGATAAAGGTTTGCAACGGGCCAATCGGATGCAGCAGATCGAGCCATGCAAAGGCAACGATGTAGGTCGGCATTGCCAGCGGCAACAGCAGCGCCCAACTGAGAATTTTTCGCCCAGGGAAATCCCATGCCGTTACCGCCCATGCGCTGCCTACGCCAATGACGCCAACCATTATCGCGACACCCGCTAGCAACAGCACGGTGTTTTTTAGCGCTGAAGGCAGTACATATGTCATAAGATTATCCCAGTGGGATAAATCAGCCTGAGTGGCCTGCCAGATCAGCGCAACGATGGGGGTCAGGACGCCAAGTGCGACGCACAGCGCGCCAAGATGCAACGGCGTTAATAATGACTGCGGCCCGGAAACCAGGCCGCGTAACGTCGGAAACTGCAGAGATTTATTGATCGAATCCAACTTTATCTACCAGCAGGCTAGCTTGTTTACGATACTTCACGATTTCGGTGAGCGGCGTTTTATCGACATCGATTTCACCGATTGTGGCGCTGATAACCGGGTCAAGCGTTACGCCTTTCAGTACCGGATATTCGAAGTTCGCTTTCGCGTACTGCTGCTGGGCAGGCGCGGAAACCAGATATTCCATCAGCTTAACGGCATCGGCTTTATTCGGCGCATAGCGGGCAACGGCTGCACCGCTGATGTTGACGTGCGTACCACCATTTTCAAAGGTGGGTTTAACGACTTTTATGGCATCGCCCCACTGACGCGCATCGCTGCCTTCTTTGGCGTTCTTCATATGACCGACGTAATAGGAGTTAGCCAGACCAATATCACAAATTCCGCCGAGGATATCGCGGGCAACATCGCGGTCGCCGCCGGTGGCTTTACGCGCCAGGTTAGCCTTCACGCCGCGCAGCCATTCTTCGGTTTTAGCTTCACCATGATGGGCAATCATCGCGGCGATCAGCGCCGTGTTGTAGGGGTGCTGACCGGAACGAATACAAACTTTACCTTTGTATTCTGGGCTGGCGAGCTGTTCGTAATGCCAGTTATCGATTGGCAGCGACTTCTCGGCATACAGTACGCGGGCGCGCATAGAAAGCGCAAACCACTGATTATCCGCGCCGCGCAGATTCGCCGGAATGGCGGCTTTCAGCGCTTCTGACTCTACCGGCTGGGTGACGCCAGCTTCAACTAAATCGATGAGATTTCCGGCATCGACGGTCATCAGCAGGTCGGCAGGGGAGTTTTTGCCTTCAGCCTTAACACGCTCAAGCATACCGTCTTTGATATAGACCGTACTTACTTTGATACCGCTGGTTTTAGTCCAGCTATCAAGTAAAGGCTGGATCAGGCCCGGTTCACGGGTGGTGTAAAGCGTTAACGTTTCCTGAGCGAAAGCCGGCAGGCTGACAGAGAAGAGGAGGGCGGAGGCAAGCGTGCTACGGCGCAATCCGGTGCGAGTCAGAGCATTCATCGTTTTTATCCCAGAGTAATTGGAACATACAGTGAACCGAGTCGGGACTCGTTCTTTTGGCTCGCGTACAATAAATGATAATCACTAGCACTTACAATAATTGCAAAGTTTAAACGATTTACATTTACACAACTTTAATCAACGATGTGATGCGGCATGGAATGGGGAGTTATGGCAGACTGAGCGCTCATAGAGGCAGCTTTTACACAGACGTGAAAAGCAAAAAGCCCGCTTAAGTTTCCTTAAGCGGGCTTCTTAAATATGGCTCCTCTGACTGGACTCGAACCAGTGACATACGGATTAACAGTCCGCCGTTCTACCGACTGAACTACAGAGGAATCGTGTGAACGAGGCGCATATTACTGACCTCATCATGAGGTGTCAACAGTAAAATTAGCGCGTCATTTCAATTGGTTAATTAATCTTCAAATTCAGTGTTAATGCGTGTTTGGTGAGCGATAATCGTCGTCTCCCCGGGTATCGCGTAACCGCTCCATGGGGTTCTGGCGATAAAACTGGATGAAACGCTGCCATAAGGCAGGAAAACGCGGAGCAAATAATTCAGGAGCACTGAAAAAATACTCCGATAGCACGGCAAAGCATTCAGCAGGATCGGTCGCTGCGTAGGCATCTATACTGCACGCAGTTTCTCCAACCAGATCGATCTCATCCTGAATATTGTTCATTGCAGCATGCAGGTCGTGTTCCCAACCGGCGATATCGCGCAGGGGAATCGCCGGAATACCGCTGGCACGATCGCCATTACGCATATCAAGCTTGTGCGCCACTTCATGGATGATCAGATTAAAGCCGGAGGCATCAAAGGAATCCTGAATATCAAGCCAGTTGAGGATTATCGGGCCTTGTTGCCAACTCTGCCCGGACTGTACCACGCGTTGATTATGCACCAGCCCAATATCGTCTTCCCATTCATCGTCTACGACAAATGGGGCAGGGTAGATGAGAACTTCATGAAACCCGTCGAGCCACTCAATCCCCATTTCCAGAACAGGTAAACAGAATAGCAGAGCTATGCGCGCACTTTTTAGTGGGTCCAGCTCAAACCCCTGAAGAGCGACTAATCTTTTTTGTTGTAAAAAGCGCTCGGCCAGGGCAATAAGTCTGGCTTGTTCTTGCTCGGTGAGATTCACCAAAAGGGGAATAGCCAGGGCGTTGTCCCACGGCCAATCGTCACTCCGGGTTGCTTCTTGTTCTTTCCAGGGCCACTTAATCATCGTTTTGCTCGCAAACTCGTCACTTGAACGAAATTGACGGAACTGGGTCTGTTAAAATGCCAAATTACCTGGCATCATGGCAACCGCCAAAACGGAGAGATGCCAGAGCGGCTGAATGGACCGGTCTCGAAAACCGGAGTAGGGGTAACTCTACCGGGGGTTCAAATCCCCCTCTCTCCGCCACTATTCAAGCACTTGCACGCCTTGCTTTCAACGACAGTTCTCATGGATGTCTTTTTCTTTGAGTATCCTCACAAGTTTATCGTTGTAATGCTCGTGTGGTAAAAAATACGCTTCGTATAAAGAAAAAGCCCGCTTTATAAAAAGCGGGCTTGCCTGTTTGCGCATCAATTAGAACTGATAGACTAAACCAACGGCAACGATGTCATCTGTCGCAATACCATTGCTTTCATAGAAGTTGTCGTCTTCGTCCAGCAGGTTGATTTTATAATCAACATAGGTGGACATGTTTTTATTGAAGTAGTAAGTCATCCCCACATCAACATATTTAACTAGATCTTTGTCGGTGTAGCGTGGATTGCCATTGCCGTCGTATTCCCAGCCACCTAAATCAACGCCTTTAGACATCAGGAAAGAAACTGCTGGGCGCAGACCAAAATCAAACTGATATTGAGCGGTCGCTTCAAAGTTTTGCGTTTTGTTAGCGATACCGCCAGCAAATCCATCACCTGAACCGTAATAGGTCATATTGCGAGTTTCAGAATACATGGCTGCCAGGTAAACGTTGTAGGCATCATATTTAGCGCCAACGGTCCAGGCATCTGCTGTTTCACCGCCAGCGTAGCTATTGACATGAGTACTATCGCCACGGCCACGGGAAACCTGGTCATTGGTACGGTCAGAGCTGGAGTATGCGGCACCCAGGCTCAAACCGAAGTCGAAGTCATAGGAGGTAGACATACCGAAACCGTCGCCATTTTCTTTCGCCAGTTTTCTACCTTTACTATTACCAGAACCTTCTTGATTTGCGCTGCTACCTTCGTTGTTACCCTGGTACTGCAAGGCAAAGTTCAGACCATCAACCTGACCAAAGAAGCCTTTATTACGGTAGGTAGCAACACCGTTGGTACGACCGGTCATATAGACGTCGGTCTGGGCATAAGTATCACCCCCAAATTCCGGCAGCATATCGGTCCAGGCTTCTACGTCATAGACGACGCCATAGTTACGACCGTAATCAAAGGTACCGTTCTCACCAAATCCAAAGCCCGCGAAAGCCAGACGAGTCCATGAATCGCCTTTGTCACCATCGGTGCCGTTGGCTTGAATGTTATATTCCCACTGACCATAGCCAGTTAGGATATCGTTGATTTGCGTTTCGCCTTTGAAACCCAGACGTGCATAGGTCTGATCGCCGTCGCTGCCTGCGTCGTCAGAGAAATAACGCAGAGCAGCAACTTTACCGTACAGATCCAGTTTATTGCCGTTCTTATTATAAATTTCAGCCGCATTTGCTGCGCTTGCAGCTAATAAGGCAGGGAGAAGCAGTGCCAGTACTTTTCTTTTCATTATGTATTCCCTTTATATAATAATTAAAATGAATATGTAGCGCTATCTGAAAGACTACATTTGAATACTATCTATGAAGTTCATTTAATTTTAAATATAACATGTAACAAATGTATTTAAGATATTTCAAGATGTTTCATTGTTGCTTTTATATAATTAAAACTGCATGTCATTTGAATTAATATAATTCATATAAATGTATTTTTTATCATATAGTTATGATTTCTTTTGTTCTATCTTGTTGAATGTATATTATTGATATTTGTTATTTATTTTGCATGCGAGATTATAATTGAACTGCTTGTTTTGAATAATGGATTTATATATCCATTATAGTGATGCTTGTTAAGTGAATAATATGTATTGATGATAAAAAAGCGTCGACGGTAGTCTGACATAAGAATTGTTGCTAAGGTGGTTTTCTTTCTGCGAAGAGCGAGAGTATGGAACTACAGTACTGGCAGTCGAAATTTGAAGCCTGGTTACGTGACAATCATTCCGGGCACGACGCTGCCCATGACATCTTTCATTTTCGTCGCGTCTGGATGACATCACAAAAGTTGAGCATGGATGTGACCGTAGACTGGCTGGTGGTGCTGACGGCGTGCTACTTCCACGATCTCGTCAGTTTGCCGAAGAACCATCCCGATCGTCATCGTTCGTCGGTACTGGCAGCCCAGGAAACGCGTCGCGTTTTGAAGCGTGATTTCCCTGATTTCCCACAACAACGATTACCTGCCGTGTGCCATGCTATTGAGGCGCACAGTTTCAGCGCCAAAATCGTACCAGAAACCCTTGAAGCCAAAATCGTGCAGGATGCTGACCGGCTTGAGGCGTTGGGCGCAATTGGTTTAGCACGGGTATTTGCCGTGTCCGGCGCGTTAGGCGTGGCGCTGTTTGATGCGGAAGATCCGTTTGCCCGACAGCGTAGCCTTGATGATAAACAGTACGCACTCGATCACTTCCAGACCAAATTGTTGACGCTGCCGCTGACGATGCAAACTGAACACGGTCGGCATTTGGCGCAACATAATGCTGACTTCTTACTGACGTACATGGCGAAGCTGAGTGCGGAGTTAAAAGGAGAATATGAAATGCTGGATCTTGACGCGATTCAACCCTTTAAGCTGCGTTAGTCGCCAGTACAGCCGCAACGTCAACCGCGCTAAATTATGTTAACCTGTCAGCTATCCATTTCGGCCGGTTAAATGTATGCAGGATAATTTTTCAGTAGCAGGTTCCATGAACCCGATGACAGATGATAACGAGGCCGCCGCACAGGTGATTTTGGCTAAGTTGCTTGAAATATATGACGTGAAAACGCTGGTTGCTCATCTGAATGGTGTTGGCGAGAACCGCTGGAGTCCGGCCATCTTCAAGCGAGTGGTTGCCAATGAAACGTGGCATCGCCTCAGCGACGGTGAGTTGGCTCATCTGAACGACTTGCTGCCGAGGCCGCCTGCGCATCATCCACATTATGCTTTTCGCTTTATCGATCTTTTTGCCGGTATTGGCGGCATTCGTCGCGGCTTTGAGGCGATTGGCGGGCAGTGCGTGTTTACCAGTGAGTGGAACAAGCATGCGGTGCGCACCTACAAAGCGAATCACTACTGTGATCCTCACCAGCACCATTTTAATGAAGATATTCGCGATATCACCCTCAGTCATCATGATGGGGTGAGCGACCTGCAGGCGGCGGAACATATCCGCCAGCATGTTCCGCAGCATGACGTGCTGCTGGCGGGATTTCCTTGTCAGCCATTCTCTCTGGCCGGTGTATCAAAGAAAAACGCGTTAGGGCGGGCTCATGGCTTCGCCTGCGATACGCAAGGCACACTTTTTTTTGACGTGGTGCGCATCATCGATGCGCGTCGGCCGGCAATATTTGTGCTCGAAAACGTCAAAAACCTGAAGAGTCACGATCAGGGGAAAACGTTCCGCATCATTATGCAAACGCTGGATGAGCTGGGTTATGACGTGGCTGATGCACACGATAACGGGCCGGACGATCCGAAAATTATCGATGGGCAACATTTTTTGCCCCAGCATCGCGAACGTATTGTGCTCGTCGGCTTTCGCCGCGATCTGGATCTGAAATCAGACTTCACGCTGCGCGATATTGTCTCCCGCTATCCTCAGCGGCGTACGACGCTGGCGGAGCTACTTGAGCCGACCGTCGACGCAAAATATGTGCTCACGCCGGTGCTGTGGAAATATCTGTATCGTTATGCGAAAAAGCATCAGGCACGGGGCAATGGATTTGGCTATGGCATGGTGTATCCCGGCAATCCCGATTGCGTAACGCGCACATTATCGGCGCGTTACTATAAAGATGGGGCCGAGATCTTGATCGACCGCGGCTGGGATATGGCGCTGGGTGAAAAGGATTTTGATGATCCGCACAATCAGCGATACCGTCCGCGCAGGCTGACGCCCAGAGAGTGCGCGCGCCTGATGGGATTTGAATCACCTCAGGGCTATCAGTTCAGGATCCCGGTGTCGGACACACAGGCTTATCGTCAGTTTGGTAATTCGGTGGTCGTCCCGGCATTTGCGGCGGTAGCCAGACTGCTGGAGCCAAAAATCAAACAGGCGGTTGCTATTCGCGAGAAAGAGAAACTGCATGGCAGACGTTCACGATAAAGCGACGCGCAGTAAAAATATGCGGGCGATAGCAACCCGCGATACCGCAATTGAAAAACGCCTTGCCAGCGTACTGACAGAGCAGGGGGTAACGTTTCGCGTGCAGGATGCGACGTTACCCGGTCGTCCCGATTTCGTGGTGGATGATTATCGTTGTGTGATTTTTACCCACGGCTGTTTCTGGCATCATCACAACTGCTATCTATTCAAAGTCCCCGCCACACGAACAGCGTTCTGGCTGGAAAAAATAGGCAAGAATGTCCAGCGTGACGCGCGGGATTGTGAAAAATTGCAGGCTTTGGGCTGGCGCGTACTGATTGTCTGGGAGTGCGCCCTGCGTGGGCGCGAAAAGCTGGGGGAGGACGCGTTGTCCGAACGCGTCATCGAGTGGATCTGCGGCGGTGGCGACAGTGCGCAGATCGACCCCCTCGGTATCCATTTACTGTAACGTCTTTTCCGACGGGGTCGCAACGGCGTCCGCTTTAATGGGAAATAAGTATTTACCGAGTGTGACCAGTACCACCGCAAATACAATCACGCCAAGCGCCAGCCATTCGATGGGTGCCAGACTTTCTCCTCCCAGGCCGGTACCTAACAGTACGGCGACAACCGGATTAACGTAGGCATAGCTAGTGGCTAATGCCGGGCTGACGTTGCGGATCAAGTACATATACGCGTTGATGGCAATAATAGAACCAAACACGGCCAGATAGGCGACCGCCATAAAGCCTGAAAACGTCGGCATAGTGGTCAACTTTTCCCCGGAAATCAGCGAGGCGCACATCAGCACAATACCGGCGGCTAACATTTCAATGGCTCCGGCCATCATGCCAACGGGTAACGTTATGCGCGAGCCGTACACTGAGCCAAACGCCCAGCTTATCGAACCTATCAGGATTAAAATTGCTCCCCATGGATTACCACTCAAATTACCACCGCTGTTCAGCATGATGATCCCCGCGAGTCCAATTGCGATCCCCATCCATTCAAGTTTGCGCGTTTTGATGCCAAAAAAGTGGCTAAAACACAGCGTAAACAGCGGAACGGTGGCGACCACCACGGCGGCAATACCGGAAGGCACGTTTTGATGTTCTGCGACGGTGACCAGTCCGTTACCGACAGCCAGCAGCAGGATACCAATTAACGCGGCGTTCAGGAGCACGCGCAGAGGCGGCAGCTTATGTCCGCGGATTAGTAAGAATGCTGTTAATAAAATCCCCGCAGAGAGAAAACGAACGCCAGCCATCATCAACGGCGGCCAGCTTTCAACGCCAATGCGAATAACGAAGTACGTGGAACCCCAAATGATGTACAGCGCGAAAAGCGCACTGAAAAGCGGTAGCAATTGCCTGAAACGCATAATCCCTCACGGTGGAAATAAAAAGGTGCAACATAGTAAACGTCAAAACTATCTTGCTGGCGAGATTTATAATTACGTGGCGATGTTAAAAATTTGTTGACCAGAAAGGTCAGTTTCAGCATTGCGTGTTTTACTTCATACTTATGACTGCAAAAAAATAATATTGAGGGTAAAAATTTTGGCAGGAAGTAGCTTATTGACCTTACTCGATGATATCGCCACTTTGCTGGATGATATCTCTGTCATGGGAAAACTGGCCGCGAAAAAAACCGCGGGTGTGCTGGGAGATGATCTGTCGCTTAACGCGCAGCAGGTGTCGGGTGTGCGGGCGAACCGTGAACTCCCGGTGGTCTGGAGCGTCGCAAAAGGATCGTTTGTTAACAAAGTTATCCTTGTGCCGTTGGCGCTATTGATAAGCGCCTTCATTCCATGGGCGATCACCCCCTTATTAATGGTAGGCGGGGCGTTCCTCTGTTTTGAAGGTGTAGAAAAAGTTCTCCATACCCTGGAAGCGCGTAAGCACAAAGAAACCCCGGAAGAGCGTCAGCAGCGTCTGACATCTTTGGCAGCGCAGGATCCACTCACCTTTGAGAAAGATAAAATCAAAGGAGCGATACGTACCGACTTTATTTTATCTGCTGAGATTGTCGCGATTACGCTGGGGATCGTAGCGGATGCGCCATTGTTGAATCAGGTGTTGGTGTTATCTGGCATCGCGTTAGTGGTGACTGTGGGAGTCTACGGCCTGGTCGGGATTATCGTTAAGCTCGATGATATCGGATACTGGTTGGCAGAAAAGCGCAGTACGCTGGCCCAGTCGCTGGGTAAAGGGTTGCTGGTCGTTGCTCCCTGGCTTATGAAAACACTTTCCGTGGTCGGCACGCTGGCGATGTTTTTGGTTGGCGGCGGAATTGTGGTGCACGGAATAACACCGCTGCATCATGCGATTGAACATTTTGCCCAACAGCAAAGTGCATTGATTGCGCTGATGCTTCCGACCCTGCTGAATCTGGTGCTCGGATTTATCATTGGCGCAATAGTGGTGCTGCTGGTGAAAACCGTCGCCAGAGTGCGCGGAGTTTCGCACTAATTGTCGCAGGGTTGATTACGCAAAACCCTTCTTTGTCGTCTAAGGTGTAAAGGTTTCTCTTGATACAGGAGGCAGGTATGGTCTTTTCTGTCAGTGAGGAAGTCACCTCCAAAGAGGGTGGCCCACGCATGATCGTTACCGGGTATGCCAGCGGAATGGTGGAGTGTCGCTGGTACGACGGCTTTGGCGTCAAACGGGAAGCATTCCGTGAAGATGAACTGGTGCCGGGCGAGCGAAGAAAGCTCTGCCAGGATGCCTGAACACCTGGGGTGCGCGTAACCGGGTGATCTTTCAATCATTAGTTATATTTATCATTTTAGTGAGAATTATTTACTTGTCAGGCAAAAAAATTGCAGATAAGGTTTGTTTCACATCAGATTTCCTGGTGTAACGAATTTTCAAGTGCTTCTTGCATAAGCAAGCTTGATCCCGACCCGATAAGGGCCGGGATTTTTTTCGCCCTCAGTCAGCGATTGATCTCCGACACGCTAAAATCATGGATATCAAGCTCGAACGCGTCGGCCAGTTCATGCCACGTGTGGTAATCACGTCCGTCGACGCTGACGCGTTCAGGGTCATCCTGACTGCGATGAATTTCACTCTCGCAGATTTCGTTGATTGCCTTCAGTAGCGCGTCCACATCGACGCTGACTTCACGTTTGGCCGTATCGCTGTACTCTTTCGCGGTTTTCATCCTCATACCTCTCAACCGTTAAGGATACCGGGGGAGCGCATCCAAACATCAGATACGCACAACTTAAGTATAGACCGTCGATAAAACCCGCAATCGCGCGAGGCGGGCGCTGCCAGAAAAAGGAAATTGTTCTACACTGGCACAAAGCCACAGGAGGAAAACTATGAAGGTGAATGATCGGGTCACAGTCAAAACGGACGGCGGTCCTCGTCGACCGGGCGTGGTACTGGCTATCGAAGAGTTTAGTGAAGGCACCATGTACCTGGTTTCGCTGGAAGACTACCCGCTCGGTATCTGGTTCTTTAATGAGTCAGGTCATCAGGATGGTATCTTCGTGGAAAAAGTAGAATAAGGTGAGTTTTGCTGCATGATCCTGACTGGTGGATTCGCCACCAGTCAGAACGTGTTAGCGCGTATTCACAAAGATACCATTGGTAACGTTATCGGTGAGTCTCACAACGTGATAGATAACTTGCTTATTATGCGTCTTTATCTTTCGTTTTATATTCCCCTTATGGGATGACACGGTCTTGGCCTTGATATTCATTTGGTCGGATATCTGTATTGTTCCCTGACCCTCCATCCACATGCGTAGCATGCTGGACTCGGTACGGCTCAATGATAATGTCGGCAGATTCACATCAATGACAAAATCTACTTCTTTTTTCAGAATATCGCCAAGGAGTTCATCCAGTGAATCTGGTTTAATCGACTTAGAACTGATCAGTAAATTTTTTCTTACTAATAGATACTCATCAAAATGCACGTTGGCAATTGCCATAAACACAATAAATAATGTGCCAGGATGCTGATTAATGATTTGCTTTATTTGCTGGCTATTAGCAGGATCGTGGATAAAGCAGTCCTCATTAATAAACACCACAGCGGGCTGTTGAGAGACACAGGCGAGACTGAGCTCCTCAACGTTGGAAATGTTGTTGATTTCCCTTTTCTTCACCCCCCGACTTACCAGATATCCGGTCAACCCTAGCCGGGTGTAACTGCACAAATCCATAATAATCGTTGACATGGCATACCCTCACTCAATGCGTAACGATAATTCCCCTTACCTGATTATTTTCATCACAACTAAACGGAATAATAACGACCCAAGATGACGCTTTCGCTGTTTTTCAGGCGAAATTACTATCCCGTAAAGTTGCGTATAATTTGCCAGGAAACATCTTAAAGTAAAGTAAATGTTGCGTTATGTGAGTGAGTCAATAATAAATAAACCGCGACAGAGATATCCTGGTGGATGTTGTCGCTTTTTAAATTTAGGACAATCCTTAGTAAAACAGGATAAAAATTAAGGGTTATTATTTTCCGGGCATTTCGCTGACAATATCAGCCAACAAATTAAAAATTTCGCTGAATAATCGCTCGCAGAATGGCGCAATTAATGGCATCAGGGCCGCCATTAATGAAATACCCACGGCGAGGGTGAGTGGAAAACCGATAACGAAAATCGACAGTTGAGGAGCCATGCGATTCAACAGACCGAGTGCGAGGTTTAGGGTGAGTAGCAGCGTCATTATCGGCAGGGCCAACATTAGCCCGTTGAGGAAAATCAGGCTACCCGCCCGCGCCAGCGCGAGAAACGCATTGCTGTTCACCGGATTGCCGCCGATTGGCAAGGTATGAAATGTATCCACCAACAGCGAAATAAGCCACAAATGGCCGTTAAAAGTCAGGAATAACAGCATGGCGAGCATGTCGATCAGTCTCGCCAGTACCGGCATATTCAGACGGCTGCCGGGATCAAAGAAGGTTGCGAAGGAGAGACCCATTTGCAGACCAATTAATTCCCCGGCGGTACGTACTGCCGCGAAGGCAAACTGCATAGTGAAGCCCAGAGCGATGCCGATCAGGATTTGTTGCATTGCCTGCCATAGCGCCCCGATAGAAAAGATAGGGACGTCTACCGGGGGAATCGACGGAGCGATAACGACGGTTATCATTAACCCCAGCCCCAGTTTTACTCGTTTGGGGATCGCGCGCTCGCTGAGAATTGGAGCCGTTGAGATGAGCGCCAGGATGCGCAGCAAAGGCCAGAAGTAAAGATTCAGCCAGTGAAGCCACTCAACGCTGGTCACCTGCAGCATAATGTCATCTATCCGATGATGTAGGGGATATTGCTGAACAGCGTACGCACGTAGTCGAGCAGCAGGTTAAGCATCCACGGGCCGGCAACAATGATGGCAATAAAAACCGCGACAATTTTGGGAATGAAGGACAGCGTCATTTCGTTTATCTGGGTCGCCGCCTGCAAAATACTGATGATAAGACCTGTGACGAGGGCGACCAACAGCAAAGGCGCGGCAAGGGCCAGGGCGACTTTCATCGCCTCTGTGCCCATCATCATGACCGATTCAGGTGTCATTTCGCGCCTCTAACTGTAAAAGCTTTGTGCTAGCGAGCCGACAAGCAACTGCCAACCGTCTACCAACACAAACAGCATCAGCTTGAACGGTAGCGCGATCGTGGCCGGGGGGACCATCATCATCCCGAGCGCCATCAGCACGCTGGCGATGACCAGGTCGATAATCAGAAACGGAATAAAAATGGTAAAGCCTATCTGGAATGCCGTTTTCAGCTCGCTGGTGACATAGGCTGGAAGCAAAATCCGCATCGGTACGGTTTCTGGTCCCTGTAGGGGACCGCTGTTTGCTAAGCGCGCGAAGAGTGCCAGATCGGCTTCACGGGTCTGGCGCAACATAAACTCGCGCAGCGGCTGTGCGCCTTTCTCCATGGCTTCCTGCATAGAGATTTTCTCTTCGCTGAATGGCTGATATGCGTCAACGTAGATTTTGTCGATTACCGGCGACATGATGAAAAAGGTCAAAAATAGCGCCAGGCCCAGTAGCACCTGGTTCGGGGGGGCCGAAGGGGTTCCCAGCGCATTTCGTAACAGACCGAAAACGATGATGATGCGGGTGAAGCTGGTCATCATCAATAAAATGGCGGGCAGGAACGTCAGCGAGGTGATAAACACCAGCGTTTGCACGGGTAAAGACCAGCTTTGTCCGCCGCCAGGCAGCGGCTGGCTAACCAGACCCGGGAGCTGGGCGAGGGCTACTGGGCTGAAAAGCCATAAGCCTGCCAGCGTGATAGATAACAAACGGCGCATCAGGATCTCCCGGGACGCTTAAGCAAACTCTTCATCATGGCCTGGAAATCCGCGGGGGAGGCCGGTTTTTCTTCTGCATCAGCAGGCGCCGGGGGCAGGGTGTGCAGCACGTTAATTTGCGAGGCCGTGACGCCCAGTACCAGGCGCGCATCTTCAACCTCAACAATCACCACGCGCTCACGTGGACCCAGTGAGGTACTTGCCGCAACTTTCAGTCCGCGCGTACCGGCGCTTTTGGGGGCAAACCCCATACGCTTAATCACCCAGGCTGCAGCCAGGATCAATACGATGATCCCAAGCAGCGCGCCGCTTACCTGAACCAGCGGTGAGCCGGGTACGGCGGCTGGCTGAGAAACTGTAGCCTGGGTATTCATGATTAACGGCTCAGACGGCGCATGCGTTCAGATGGGGTAATAATGTCGGTGATACGTACGCCGTATTTGTCTGCGACAACCACCACTTCACCCTGGGCAATCAGGTAACCGTTGATCAGGATATCCAGCGGCTCGCCCGCCAGACCATCCAACGCGACGACCGAACCCTGCGTCAGACGCAGCAGCTCTTTGATGGTCATGCGGGTTCGGCCCAATTCGACGGTCAGTTTGACCGGAATGTCCATGATCAGGTCGATGTCCTGCAAGGCACCGCTGACGTCGCCGCCACCTAACTGCTGGAATACCGCATCGGCCGCACTTTTGGTGGGCGTGGTTTTTTGCTCGTTTAACGCGTCAGCCCACAGATCGTCCAATGCACCAGTGTTCTCATCGGACGGATTATTCATATCACTCATTTGGGCTGTTCCTCATTCAGCGAATTCAAAATCGGGTTTATCAGATGTTCTACGCGTAACGCATACTGACCGTTCACCGTGCCATACTGGCTGGTCAGTACAGGCACGTCGTCCACATGAGCAATAATGCGGTCGGGTTTTTCAATCGGCAGTACATCGCCGGGTTTCAGTTTTAAAATCTGGGATAGCCGCAGCGGAATGTCAGCAAAGTTTGCCACCAACTCCAGCTCAGAATGCTGAACCTGACGCACCAGATTATTGCGCCAGTTCTGATCTTCATTACGCGAGTTTTCCAGCGGCGGGTTCACCAGCAGCTCACGCAACGGTTCAATCATGCTGAATGGCAGACAGATGTTAAATTCACCGGTCAGATTGCCAATTTCAACGTGGAATGGGGTATTGACCACGATGTCGTTAGGAGACGTGGTGATATTGGTAAATTTCACCTGCATCTCGGAACGAACGTATTCCACTTCCAGCGGATTGATGGCCTTCCACGCGTCGCTGTAACTTTCCAGCGCCAGCTTCAGCATGCGGTTGATAACGCGCTGTTCGGTATGGGTAAATTCGCGGCCTTCCACTTTCGTCGGGAAGCGGCCATCACCGCCGAACAGGTTATCGACGGCGATAAATACCAGACTCGGTGAGAACACCACCAGACCCGTACCGCGCAGCGGCTTCAGGTGGATTAAGTTCAGGTTGGTCGGAACCGGTAAGTTGCGCGCAAACTCGTGGTATGGCTGGATACGGATCGCACCCACGGTAATATCCGGGCTACGGCGCAACAGGTTAAATAACCCCATACGGAACTGGCGCGCGAAGCGTTCGTTAATGATCTCCAGCGCCTGTAAACGCTCACGTACCACGCGGCGCTGGGTGTTGGGATCGTAAGGACGAATATCGCTTTCTTTTGCGATACCGGAAATGGGTTCGTCTTTAGTTTCGCTATCGCCATTAAGCAATGCGTCGATTTCAGCCTGAGAAAGAATACTGTCGCCCATGTCTTTACCGCAGAATAAAAGCTGTATAAAGAACGTCGGTGACAACCTGTTTGGGTTGCCCAACAACGAGCGGAGTCGCGAGCGTCTCTTTGATGGCGGCAATGAGCTGTTGCTTACCTTCTTCGGTGGCGAGCGTAGCCGCGTTCTGACGAGAGAACAGCAGCAGCAAGCGGCTGCGCACTTCCGGCAGATATTCGTTAAGACGTGAACGCGTTGCCTCGTCTTTCATGCGCAGCGTGATACCGATATACAGTACACGGTCCGCATCACCCAGATTGACGGTAAAGGTATCCAGCGCAAAGAATACCGGGGCTGGCGGTGGAGCCGGTTCCGCTTTGACGCTGGCGGACGGCTGCTGCTGCATGCGCCAGTAGCTATAACCCGCAGTTGCGCAGGCGGCGAGGGTAATCAATACCAGCAGAGGGATCCAAATAGCGCGTTTACTTTTTTTGTTAATCGCGGAGTCAGTCATCAGATACGGGCTTCCTGTTTCGGTACAGCTTATGGGCTGATTATCCCGTGTCCTGTCCACGACAAAGCGTGGAAAAGACGCGGATAATCATGCTACCTCTGGCGTTAGGCGAAGATGTCTACTGCTCCATCACCGCGTGCTGCGGCTTGCAGTGAGGCTGGCGCTGCCAGTACGGCGTCATCTTCAGCGGCAAAAATGTCTTGTCCCTGAGCGCGACCCGCCTGCTGTTGCTGCCCGGAAGACTGCTGATTACCGGCAAAGCTTTCACTACTGATACTGCTTTGTCCAAGCTGGATACCGCTTTCAGCCAACTGCGTACGCAGCATCGGTAATGCAGCTTCCAGCGCAGCGCGCACGTGACTGTGTGGCGATACCATTTGCAACTGCGCGAGGTTGTCATCCAGCTTGAGGGAAATGTGCACCTGGCCCAGATCCTGTGGATGCAGACGCAGTTCCGCGCTTTGCTGGCCCTGGCGAGTAAACAGAGTGACGTGCTGGCTCAGTGATTGCTGCCATTCCTGGCTACCCAATGGCGCGCTTAGCACTGGTGCGGCGGTCGGTAACGGCTGAGCGTGGGGCTGCGGGCTACTTAACGGCGCCGTCGCCATGCCAATGCTGGTCGGCGAAGGGGCGCTTTCAATTTCCGCTCTGGTCGTCGCCGCTGCCGTCAACGGGGTTAATGTCGGATTGTTTGTCTGATCTACGCTGCTGGCAGGCGTTGCAATATCCGCTTTGCCTTTTTTGGCATCACCTGGCAGCAATTCGCCAGCATTATCGGCGATAGCGCTGTGTACCGAACCTCGTGACAACGCCGAAAGCGTCGCATCAACGGGGGCTGGCGCGCTGTCGACGGCCGGCGTGGTCTGCGGTTGTCCTGGCAGCATGGCGAACAACGCGCTCAGGTTGGCGAGATCCTCATCGCTCAGTGCGGTGTTTTTTTTATCCTGCTGAGCGACTTTGCCCAGAGTCGTCAGGGCATTAACTTTCAGTGAGGGCGTGAGGGCAGACAACAGTTGCTGGGCGTCTGTCATGTCGACAAGAGAAGCATCAGTGTGCATCTCTTTTTGCGCCAGTAGTTCGGTCAACTTGAGCGACGGTGCTGAATCGCCATTTTTTTGCAATAACCCTTTTTGCAGTTTGCTACCGGCCGCCTGTAAGTCGGCAAACGACAGCGGGGCGTCTTTACCCTGCGCGTTGTCCGCACCTAATGCACCCGCCAGCAGCGCTAAAAAATCCTCGGGTGAATCAACCGCTTTGCCTGACTGAAGACCTGCGGCTACGTCGGTATCGGTGGTAATCAGTTGGGGTAAAGTAATCATTCGGGTTTCCTCATAGCTGCGCGCTGAGCAAATTCATCCATTTTTTTCTGATCCAGGCGGTTTTCGGCCAGTAACGCCGCCGAGGTTTGTCTGTCCTGCAGAGTCTGCCACGCCTGTAAACGTTGTTTTTTGTCGCGCCAACTGTTCAATGCCTGGTCTACTTTCTGCGTCCACTGATTGAGCTGTTGGCGGTGTTGCTCAATCGCTTTTTCCAGCGTCTGAATAAATTGTTGGTAATTGATCCAGCGATTACTGGTAATACCCTGACCCATGTCACTGTTCAGATTGTTGCGATACTCATGCTGATAATCGATCAGCATTTTCAACTGCTCTTCCGCCTGCTGACAGCCACGACGCATCTCTCCCAATAAGACAGCGGCGTCATCTACCTCTTTTTCAGCCAGGTCTTTCAGTGTGGCTAATGCACCATGTTGTGCCATGACCTATGCTCTCCTGCTTACTCACACACCAGGGAAAATCAGTTCTAACGCGTGCAGAGAATCTTCCCAGTCCGCTCGTTCAAAAATGCCTTGCTGTAAGAATGCTTCCAGTTGTGGCCATAGGGCGATGGCTTTATCCAGCATGGGATCGCTGCCTTTGGCATACGCCCCCACGCTGACCAGATCGCGGTTGCGCTGGAAGCTGGATAGCAGCTGTTTAAAGTTACGTACCCGCTCATAGTGTTGTTCACTAATGAGCGCGGTCATGGCGCGGCTGATCGAAGCTTCAATATCGATGGCCGGATAGTGACCCGCCTCGGCCAGATGACGGGACAGCACAATGTGGCCGTCCAGAATCGCGCGCGCGGAATCCGCAATGGGGTCCTGCTGGTCGTCACCTTCGGTCAGTACCGTGTAAAAAGCGGTAACGGAACCGCCGCCGTGAATACCGTTCCCGGCACGTTCGACCAGTGCCGGTAATTTGGCGAATACTGAGGGGGGATAACCTTTCGTTGCCGGCGGCTCTCCGATCGCCAGGGCTATTTCACGTTGCGCCATCGCATAGCGGGTGAGGGAATCCATAATCAGCAATACGTGCTGTCCACGATCGCGAAAATCTTCGGCGATACGCGTGGCATAGGCCGCGCCTTGCATACGTAACAGCGGCGAGACATCTGCGGGAGCAGCAATCACCACCGAGCGTGCACGACCGTCGGTACCGAGAATATTTTCAATAAAATCTTTAACTTCGCGACCACGTTCGCCAATCAGACCCACGACGATAACATCGGCCTGGGTATAGCGCGCCATCATGCCGAGCAGAACGCTTTTACCGACACCGGAGCCCGCGAAAAGTCCCATACGCTGACCGCGACCGACGGTTAACAACGCGTTGATGGGGCGTACGCCGGTATCCAGGACGTGTTCAATCGCGGTGCGTTGTAGCGGGTTAAACGGCGGCGTAATCAGCGCCCCGGTTTCGGTGGTATCCGGGGCGGGCAGACCGTCGAGTGGTTTGCCGCTACCGTCAAGCACCCGACCCAGCAATGCAGGGCCAAGCGGTAATTGCTTCCCGCTTTGCAGACCTTCTCCGGCAATGTTCTTCGCGTAAACGCGCGCGCCGGGCAGAACGCCTTCAACCTCTTCGAGGGGCATCAGAAACAGACGCTGACCGTTAAAGCCCACGACTTCACTTTCGACCTCCTGGGTTTCGTTGCCGTCCTGGCGTTCAATAACGCAGGTGGCACCCAGCGGCAACTGTAATCCCGTGGCCTCCAGCACCAGCCCAGTGGCGCGGGTCAGGCGACCGTAACGGCGCACCGCAGGCAGTAGCGACATTTTCTCTTCGAAGCTGTCCAGCGTGTTGAGCCAGCGAGTCAGGCGAGTGGTCATTACACGACTCCCGGCGCTGCCAGACGGCAGAGTTCTTGCCAGCGCGTAGCGACGCTGGCATCCAGATCGCCTTCATCGGCTGAGACTTTACAGCCGCCGTGATGCAGCGTCGGATCGCCGCGCAGCCGCCAGCCGTGCAGGCTGAGGGTCGCACCGAGCATCTCCTCTACACGCTGGAGATCGTCCGGATGTACGCGTAGCTGCGGTTTACCGCTAAACAGCGGTTCTTGCTGCAACAGCTGTTGGATTTGTTTAATCAGCGCAGCGTTATCCACAATAGGCGTCTGGCCAATAACCTGACGCGCAGCTTCCAGCGCCATTTGCATCAGACGCGAGGCAATTACGCTGTCCAGTGCGTCCAGCGTATTCTGAAACTCGCTCACCAGCTGCTGCATGCGGGCATGGATCGGCGCATGCTGAGCGCGCGCCTGGTTCTGGCCTTGCTCCAGCCCCTGACTCAGGCCTTCCTGATAACCTTGTTCGTGGCCTTTTTGCCGACCTTCCGCCAGACCCGCGTTATAACCTTGCTCATGGGCCTGCAGTTGCAGCTGTGCGAGCTGCTGTTCAAGCTGTTGCTCTGCGGAAAGCTCTGGTTCTGCTGTTTCTTCTGACTGCGGAGTTTCGCTGTGGTCAGCCAGTACGAACTCCGCCATCGGTGGGGCGAGGTCGTCCGGGGTCCAGACTTTCCACGGCAGTTCGTTAGACATAGGTATCCTCGCCGCTGCCTATCACCATCTCGCCGGTTTCCGCCAGACGACGCACAATAAGCAGAATGGCTTTCTGTTCGTTTTCCACCTGCGACAAACGCACCGGACCGCGGTTGGCGAGGTCGTCGCGCAGAATATCGGCAGCACGCTGCGACATGTTGCGCAGGAACTTCTCGCGCAGCGGCTGTTCGGCACCTTTCAGGGCAATCAGCAACGATTCGGAATCCACTTCCTGCAGCAGGCGCTGGATACTGCGATCGTCGACATCCACCAGGTTCTCGAACAGGAACATCTCGTCGATAATTTTCTGCGCCAGCTCGCCGTCGAATTCGCGTACGGCGGTAATAACCGCTTCTTCCTGCTGGGTTTTCATCAGGTTGATAATTTCTGCCGCCGTTCTCACGCCGCCCATTTTGCTGCGCTTGAGGTTCTGGCCATCGAGCAGGCCGTTGAGAACCTCGGTCAGTTCTGCCAGCGCGGCAGGCTGTACGCCGCCAAAGGTGGCGATACGCAGCATCACGTCGTGACGTAAACGCTCGTCGAAAAGCGCCAGTATATCGGCAGCCTGGCCCCGCTTGAGGTGCACCAGAATGGTGGCGATAATCTGCGGATGCTCGTCGCGGATAAGGTCGGCGGCGCTTTGCGGCTCCATAAAGTTAAGCGTTTCAATGCCGCTGGTGGTATCGCGGGTTTCCAGAATATCTTCCAGCAGACTGGAGGCACGTTCCTCGCCCAGCGCTTTCACCAGTACGGAGCGCAGATATTCGTTGGCGTTGATATTCAGCGCGGCAAACTGTTCGGCTTCTTGTTCAAATTCGGCCAGCACTTCCGTCAACTGCTTGTTGGAAATCTGGCGTACATTCGCCATCGCCGTACTGAGCGCCTGAACTTCGCGCGTGGAAAGGTGCTTAAACACCTCCGCCGCGCGATCTTCGCCAATGGTCATCAGCAGGATAACGCTTTTATCGGTACCGGTAAGATTACTCATGATCGTTACTCATCCACTGGCGAATGACCAGCGCCACGACGCGCGGATCGTTATCTGACATTTCACGAATACGCTGACTCATGACTTCTGCTCCCAGACGCTGATTAGTACGACGCTGCTGGGTTTGTTCGTCTTTGCTGAGGCGAACTTCTACCGCTTCTTCGGTTTCCTGACGGACACGCGTTTGTTCTTGTACGGCTTTCGCTTCTTCACTGCGACGGACCAACTGCGGACGAACGGCTTTCCGCCACAGGATCCACGCCACCAACAGAACCAGCAACCAACGACCTGCGGACATTAACTGATCAATAAAGAACGGCTGTTTCCAGAACGGTAGCTCGCCAATGGAATCGTCGGTCGCCGTGAAGGGAGAGTTCACCACGTTCAGGGTATCGCCACGCTTGTCGGAGAATCCCATCGCTTCGCGGGTCAGATCCTCAATCTGTTTCATCTGCTCGGCGGTTAACGGCAACGGTTTGCCGTCTGGTAACGTTTTGTAATTGACCACGACAGCCACCGAGAGACGCTGCACATCGCCAACGTTCATTTTGGTATGGCGAATGGTGCGGTCAACTTCATAGTTGCTGGTTTCATTGCGCTGAGTATTGCGCGGGCCGGCATTATTACTGTTATTCGCCGTCTGTGCGTTTTGCGTATTTTGCGCGTTTTGCTGATTAGCGGGTGGGTTGGCGATTGGCGCAGTATTTGCCGGAGCGGGCTGATTTGACAACGCGCCCGGGACACCGCCTGGTGCTCCGCTACCGACCTGCTCACTGACGTTCAACTGACGAGAACGCAGCACGGCCTGGGACTCATCACCGTTTGGACGGTACTGTTCTTCGGTTTGCTCTTTGTTGGCAAAATCCAGTTGCGCGGTAACCTGCGCATGTACGTTACCGTTGCCGACAATCGGCGACAGAATTGATTCGATACGGCGCTGAACGCGGCCTTCGACGTCGCTGGCGTATTTCAACTGCGCATCGTTAAGATCGCGGCTACTGGTATTTGACTGGGTTAACAGATGACCCGCCTGGTCGACCAGCGTAACGTTGCCCGGCGGCAAGCCTGCAACAGCGCTGGAAACCAGATGCGTGACCGCACTGATCTGACCTTCATCCAGCGCGCGACCCGGTTCCAGATTGACGGTGACGGAGGCTGAAGGCGCTTTTTGCTCACGCACAAACAGCGACGGTTTTGGCATAGCCAGATGCACGCGGGCGCGTTTTACCGGTCCCAACGTTTCAATTGTACGGGCTAATTCACCTTCCAGCGCGCGCTGGTAGTTGACCTGCTCGCTAAACTGGCTGATACCAAATTTTTCCTGATCCAGCAGTTCAAAACCCACCGCGCCGCCTTTGGGCAGACCTTGCTGCGCCAGACGTAAACGCAGTTCGTGGACTTTATCGGCAGGAACTTCAATGGCGCCGCTTCCCTCAGTAAAACGGTAGGGAACGTTCATCTGCGTCAGTTGGGTGACTATCGCGCCACCATCCTGATCGGAAAGATTGCTGAACAGCGTGCGGTAGTCAGGCGCTTTGGCCCACAGGACCATCGCCACGATGATCGCGACGGCAGCGGCTCCCGCCACAATCAGAGGAATTCTGGGATTCGCGCGCAGGCGGTTTAACCACTCGAGAGGTTTAAGCTGGGTTGCAGTCGATGCTGTCGCACTCATCTCGCACCTCGTGGCTTATCGTGGACGGCGTTTTTTGCAAAGTGGAACAAGACTCACTCCCGGGTCAGCAAACTCGAAAAATTGACGGTCTCATTATTTGCGGTTTCGAATTTTTCTATGCGTTAAAAACCGTGGTTTTTTATCGTTATTTAACGCCTTTATCTTATTGACTAACTGGTAATCTCAACTACGTAAAAAATTATCCAGGGGATCAGAATGTCGGCAATACAGGGGATTGAAGGGGTCATCAGCCAGCTACAGACCACGGCGATGTCAGCAAAAATGCAGGATATGCAGCCACAACCGACCGTGAGCTTTGCCGGTCAACTGCATGCGGCGTTAGACAGGATCAGCGATGTACAAACCGCGTCCCGTGTGCAGGCTGAGAAATTTACCCTCGGTGAACCGGGTATTGCGCTGAACGATGTGATGACCGATATGCAAAAAGCGTCGGTATCGATGCAGATGGGGATCCAGGTGCGCAACAAACTGGTGTCGGCGTATCAGGAAGTGATGTCGATGCAGGTGTAGCAAGCCGAACATTCTCCCGCTGCGTCGGGCAACGGGAGAATCGCATTACTTCTGAATTAAATAACGAATCGTTGGACCATCCTGCTGAATATCCAGCACCGTGTAGCCGTGATTACGCGCATCCAGTGGAATATTGTTGATTGACTGCGGGCAATCGCTCACCACTTCCAGAATCTCACCTTTCTTCAATTGCGGCATCGCTTCCAGTGTGGCGACAGCCGGGTACGGACACGGCTCGCCGACCATATCGAGGCGATAATCAGGCACGATATTTTTCATACAGACTCCTTGGCAGGCGTCAGCCCAGCGCGACGGAAGAAGCGTTTTTCCCAGCCGATGATGAGCATCAGCGCGGTAAATAACAGCAGATAGGTCACCAGCAGGCCTCCGAGCGGGCCGAAGGTGTTGAGCAGATTCACTTTGTCCCAATTGGTGGCAAGCGCGGGAGCAAAATCATCCCAGTAGTAGGCCAGAATGGTCGAGCCAATAACGTTGCCCAGACCCACCCACCAGTAATGCACCTGGCCTTCAACGGCGCGGTACATCCAGCCCGTTTCACACCCGCCCGCCAGAACAATGCCGAAGCCGAACAGCAAGCCGCCGATCACCGCATTCGGACCTGCCCACATGATTTTAGGCTCGACGCCCAGTTGCACGTAGCTAAAGATACCAATGGCGCTGACCGCCATCCCGAAGATGATCGCTTTCGCCATATGGGTGCGACCGGAAATCCACAGATCGCGGAAGGCGGAGGTGAAGCAGATTTGCGCCCGTTCAATCAGCAGTCCGAACCCGACGCCAAACAGCATGGCCAAACCAAGTTTGGGCTTATCCATCGCAGTGAGGAGCGCCCAGCCAATCATGGCGATAAACACCAGCATGCCGAGGCGGAAACGGCGACGGGCCTGATCCGGCTTTTGCGTTAACGGAGAAGCGGCGGAGACTTTCTGCATTTTAACCGGAATACGAAACATCGGCAGCAGGGTAAAGCGTGCGCCAAACCATGAGCCAATAGCCGTTGCCAGGGCGAAAAACCAGGCGTGTAGCGAGAACTGTGGAATACCGGTGAAGAATGCGGCCAGGTTACAGCCCATTGCCAGCCGGGCACCGAATCCGGCAATCATCCCGCCGACGATCGCCTGCATAATGCGCACCCGACTGCGCGGCATGCGTAATTTGACGTTGTTTGCCCACAATGCGGCAGCAAAACAGCCCCCGAACATACCGAGGATCATCATGCCGTCAATGCGGGTCAGGGGTGAGCCTTCGAGATGGATCAGCTTGTAGTATCCCCATTCTTCGGCGTGAACGCCAAACAGTTGCAGGATTTGACCACCCCAGCGAGTGAATTCGCCGGTAACGGCCCAGAAGGTTCCCGTAATGCCGAAATAATAAGTAGAGAGAATACCCGCTGCGATGACCGCAGGGGCGGGGGCCCAAAATTTAATTAACCAGGCCTGTTTGAAGTGTTGCCATGACATGCGTTGTGCCTCTGAACTCAGAAGGTATGTAACAATAAGTGTGGATACTACACCGATCAGAATTTTTGACTATGAGTAATAAGAGGTAACATCGTCTGGATCAATCTTTCTCGACGCTGCCGAAAGGCTGGCGACATCAGGCCTTTAATGCCACAATCCCATTTTCTTCGCATGCAGGATGAATGATGAAAAAATTAGCAATCGTTGCTGTATTTCTGGCGCTTACCGGATGCGCCGAAGTAGAAAATTATAACGACGTGGTGAAAACGCCAGCCCCAGCCGGTCTGGAAGGATACTGGCAGTCAAAAGGTCCGCAACGCAGTCTGGTGAGCCCGGAAGCGATTGCCAGCCTGGTGGTAACAAAAGAGGGCGACACACTGGATTGTCGCCAGTGGCAGCGAGTGATCGCGCTGCCGGGGAAACTGACGATGATCTCTGGCGATCTCACCAACGTGACGGTGAAACGCGAGCTGTATGAGATTGAGCGTGAAGGCAATACGCTGGAATATGACGGTATGACGCTGCAGCGGGTCGACCGCCCGACGCAGGAATGTGCTGACGCGCTAAAGAAAACGCCGCTGGCCACGCCACTGCCATAAGCTATACGCCCCGGTAGCCACCGGCCACCGGGGTTGAGTTTTATAACACGTCTTCAATCACCCACACGCTGACGCTACCGCCGTTACAATAAAACGTCGCTTCACCGTTCTCATCGGTGACCACGCTTTCTTCGCGATTTCCCAGATAGTCGCGCCAGGTTTTATTCCCGTAATTCGCACCGAGATTGATGGTCTTTTCCCCGTCATCGCCGTTAGACAAAACAACCACACAGCCGGGATCCTCGTCCGTTCCGCTGCGGCTAAAAGCGATACAGTTAGGGTGATCGAAAAAGAGCGTCTGTACGCCGTGCGCGAAGCGCTGGCGCGCGAGGATCAGTTCATCAAGCTGTTCAATGATCGGCATGTCGATAGGATAGGTTTCGCCATCGCCGCCGGTGTCTTCGTAATGCGCCCCGTAGAGGTCAGGATAAAACACTGACGGTACGCCGTTTTCGCGCAACAGGATCAGCGCATAGGCCAGCGGCTTAAACCACGGTTCGACAGGGGCTTCCAGCGCCTGCAAGGGCTGAGTGTCGTGATTGGCCACCAGGGTGACGGCATGAAACGGATCGGCTTCCACCAGGGTGTCGGTGAAAATCTGACTCATGTCGTAATCGCGTCCCTGACGAGAGGCTTCGTGGAATTTCATCTGTAAAGGGGCGTCGAATAACATGGTTTTCCCCTCCACCTGATTAATGTAGGTTTGCAGCTTGTCGACTTCATGCGACCAGTATTCCGCGACGATAAACAGCGGCTTGGGGGCGACTTCCTGCACATGCTCAATCCACTCTTTATAAAACCATGCCGGAATATGTTTCACGGCATCTAAACGAAAGCCGTCACACTGGGTTTGCTCCATCACCCAACGCGCCCAGTATTTGATCTCCTCAGTTACGGCGTGATTGCGAAAATCGATGTTTTCGCCCATCAGATAATCAAAATTACCCAACTCATCATCAACCTGATCGTTCCAGCCTTCGCCGGTGTAGTCGTTCACGATTTTAAAAATGCCGTCTTCGGTTGGGTTTTCGATATGGTCAATACCGCTGAAGCATTTAAAGTCCCAAATGAATTGCGAGTACTGGCCCGCGCGGGCAGGGAAGGTGTAGCGCGTCCAGCCTTCGCATTCGACGATCTCATCGTCTATTTGCGTGCGATCCTCGGCGTTAACCGGCTGTACACGAATATTCTCTTTCTCATCTGCACCCATTTTGTGGTTAACCACCACGTCGAGCAGTACGGCAATATCATTGTGTTTTAGCGCGTCTATCGCCGCCAGCAGTTGGTTTTTATCGCCATATTTGGTAGCGATGGTTCCCTTTTGGTCGAATTCGCCCAGATCAAACAGATCGTAGGAGTCGTAGCCAACGGAATAGCCGCCGGATGCGCCTTTATAAGCGGGAGGTAACCACACCATATTGATGCCGATGTCATTGAGTCCACCTGCGCGTTCGGCAAGTTCGGGCCAGAGTTGACCGCCCTCGGGGTAATACCAGTGAAAATACTGCAATAACGTGGGATTTTTCATCTTCCGTGCTCCAGAAGTCGTTTGGCCGACCTCTGGAGTATGGAAGATTATTCAGACGAGACGGGAAATTATTGTGGGGCAGTGGGGGCGTCGGGAACTAACAGCATGCCGGAAAGACGGCCATAAGCGTTATTTAGCGTCTTTTGGCGCGTCGACTGACCGATGAGATTGCTGAGTTCATCCAGACGCTGCTGCAACAATGTTTTGAGCAGTTGTTCGTTATCCAGCGTCTGTTTAATGTACCCGGCCACTAAATCCTGAATACTTCGCGTAATGCCTGGTGGAGTTTGCTCTTCCATGACCACTTCAATACTTTGCAGATAGGTAACTTCCTGTTCCAGTAAAAGGTCCCATTCACCGCGCTGCGCCAGTTCCAGCAGTGAGTGACTGAGCAGCGCGATGCGCTGCCAACGGTTGATAAACTCCACGGCTGAGGTCATTAACGAGACTCCTGGGAAGATGCTTTCGGTGAGATCTGTTTCCAGGCATCTGCAATGTTGCCGAGTAATCCTTCGACTTCTTCAATGGCCTGACAATCATTATTCAGATTAGCGTGCAGTAAGCGGCGAACCATATAGTCATACAATGAAGAGAGATGGGTGGCGAGTTCTCCCCCTTTTTCGTGGTCCAGGCCGGCTTTCAGGCCATTATCAATAATATTGATGGCTTTACTTAACGCTTCACCTTTGGCGACGATATCACCCTGCTGCATAAACAGGCGAGCGCGCACCAGGGCGCTGTTCGCACCATCAAACAACATTTCAATCAGCTGATGTGGATTGGCGCTCATTACGGCGCTTTCCACGCTGACCTGTGCATAGGCTTTGGTACCGCTCGCGGTATACATGCTTACCTCGTGTTATCAGGAATTATTCATCGCTGAAAATTGTTGACCCAAATACGTACTGGTGCTGTTCAGCTTACTCATCATGGAATCCAGTTGGGTAAACTGGGCTTTATAACGAGCAACGACTTCATCAATACTGTTGCTGACGGTCAGATACTGTTTAGTCAGCAGCTTCAGGTTGGCGTTAATATTGTCTTGCGCATTATCGATAATGCCGTCATCGGCCAGATAGCTTTTTACTTCGGTGGCAATCTTAGTGGTAATACCGGTTTCTTTGCCATCGCCAACCAGCAGTTCGCGAGTGGCAGCGGTATTATCTTTCAGTGCCTTAGCCAGCTTTTCTTCATCGATTTTTAACTTGCCGGTACCACCGTCCTGTGTAATGCCAATCTCAGACATGGTTTTAAACGGGGATTCGCTGCCGCTGTTAGCAAATGGCGCACGAATGCCGTTTTGAATGGTACGGAGAACGCTATCGCCCAGCAACGCGCCGTTATCGGCGCTGGCCGCTTCACCCGGTTCAACTTCTTTATATTTCGTCAGCGTGCCAAAGGTATCCACCAGTGAGTTATAGGCTTCTACCCAGGCCTTGATCGCCGTAGTGGCCTTTTCATCACTTTTTGTTACCGTGATAGACGCATCTTTTACTTCTTTGGTCAGCTGGAGCGTGATGCCCTGTGGAGCGTCAGTTACGGTATTGCTTTGACGTTCAATATCAATGCCGTTGACCGTCAATTGCGCATTTTGCGCCCCGACCAGCTGTTTCATTTTCCCGCTGCCGGCTTTGCTGTCATAGGACAGTAAATCGCTCAGTTTTGCGTCGTTGGACACCGAGATGGTCATTTCACTTTCAGTGCCGCTTTCTGCGGTTAACACCAACTGGTAGTCGTCTTCTTTAACCTTCACCAGACTTGCGGAAATACCGCTGTCGGCATCATTTATGGCATCGCGAATATCTTCCAGTGAAGTTTCGCCTTTGCCTAATTTGATTTCCAGTGGCTCTTTACGGCCCGGTTGCGAAATCGTAATCGTACGTTCATCGACGCTGGTATCGCCCAACTGCTCTTTAGTCGAGGTAATTTTCGCCGTAGTCGATAATGACTGTGCCTGCGCCAGTTGAGTGACGCTGACGGTGTATTTCCCTGGAGCAGCGCCCGCGGTGGTGCTGACTTTTAAATCTTCTGTGCTGCTGGTGGCAGTGGTGCTTTTAAACAGATCGGCATTGTTCAGTGCGGTATTCGCAGTCTGAAATTTTTCTAATGCACTTTTTAGCGTGCCATACGCGGTCAGACGCGAGGTGTTAGCGCTCTGCTGCTGAGTAATCGGCGTTAAACGCTTTTTCTCAGCAGTGGTTAAGTTTGTCAGCAATGTATCCAGCGGTAAGTTCGAACCAACGCCCAGTGATGTAAATGAAGGCATGCCTAATTCCTTGTGATTGCAAACAGTAGTTAACCGCTTTATCGGCAATCTGCGCGCAAAGTTTAATAATAGTTTTGCAAAAATAATGCGCGGAATAGTGGTGCATATAGAGGGTATTTCAGCGGCTAAGAAAAAAAACGACGGAAAGTAAAAATTTTCTAAAGTTCGAAATTAAGGTGCCGATACATGGGTTACGGTGAGAAACCGTGGGCAACAGCCCAATAACATCAAGTTGTAATTGATAAGGAAAAGATCATGGCACAAGTCATCAATACAAACAGCCTGTCGCTGTTGACCCAGAACAACCTGAACAAATCTCAGTCTTCCCTGAGCTCCGCTATCGAGCGTCTGTCCTCTGGTCTGCGTATCAACAGCGCGAAAGATGATGCTGCTGGTCAGGCGATTGCTAACCGCTTCACCTCTAACATCAAAGGTCTGACTCAGGCGTCCCGTAACGCCAACGATGGTATCTCCATCGCGCAGACCACTGAAGGTTCTCTGTCTGAAATCAACAACAACCTGCAGCGTGTTCGTGAGCTGGCGGTTCAGTCCTCTACTGGTACCAACTCCCAGTCTGACCTCGACTCTATCCAGGCTGAAATCACTCAGCGTCTGAACGAAATCGACCGCGTATCCGGTCAGACCCAGTTCAACGGCGTGAAAGTACTGGCGAAAGACAACACCCTGACCATCCAGGTCGGTGCGAACGATGGTGAAACCATCGATATCAACCTGAAAGAAATCAACTCCAAAACGCTGGGTCTGGATAGCCTGAGCGTGCAGGATGCTTATAAACAGGCTGATACTGCAGTAACGAAAGATGTTAAGTCCTATGGCGATGGCGGAAAAACACTTAGCAAGCAAACTAACACTGAGCTTGACGGTGCGATTACAGGTACTACAGCAGGTGATGTAACAGGTGCTGAAGTTAAATTTAAAGATGGGCAATACTATTTAGATGTTGACAGTGCAAAGGCTGGGGTCAAGGGTGTCTACAAAGCAGACTATGATGAAGCAACTGGCAAAGTAACTATTCCTGCCTCCAGCACAAAAGTGACAGATACTACGTTAGAAACTGAGATTCAGGGTCTGACTGAAGTTACTGAAAACCAAGTAGAAATGGTAACCAAAACTCCATTTACTCCAGCAGAAATGGCTGATGCGGCTGATGCCCTGAAGGCTGCCGGTATTACGGGTGCAACGAAAGACAATACTACACTGGTTAAAATGTCATTCGAAGATAAAAATGGCAAAGCGATCGACGGTGGTTATGCACTTAAAGTCGATGGCAAGTTTTATGCCGCAGAATATGATGAAAAGTCTAACACTATCACTGCGAAAACTGTTGCCTATACTGATGATAAAGGTGTGTCTAAAGAGGCCGCTGTTCAGTTTGGCGGTGTGAACGGCAAAACTGAAGTTGCAACAGTTGACGGCAAACAATACCTGGCCTCCAGCGTTAAAGGTCACGATTTCAAATCTGGGGCAGCGCTGAACGAAGTCGCTACCGCGAAAACCGATAGCCCGCTGGCGAAAATCGACGCGGCGCTGGCTCAGGTTGCTGACCTGCGTTCCGACTTGGGTGCGGTACAGAACCGTTTCAACTCTACCATCACCAACCTGGGTAACACCGTAAACAACCTGTCTGAAGCTCGTAGCCGTATCGAAGATGCTGACTACGCGACCGAAGTGTCCAACATGTCTCGTGCAAACATTCTGCAACAGGCGGGTACTTCTGTTCTGGCGCAGGCTAACCAGACCACGCAGAACGTACTGTCTCTGCTGCGTTAATTTACGCTTATCGCGCAAACCCCGCTCCGGCGGGGTTTTTTACATTCAGCTTTACCCGTAACCCCCAAATAACCCCCCATTTCACCCACTATTCACCCGATTAAAACCCCTGCAGAAACGGATAATCATGCCGATAACTCATTTAACGCAGGGCTGTTTATCGTGAATTCACTGTATACCGCTGAAGGTGTAATGGATAAACACTCGCTGTGGCAGCGTTATGTACCGTTGGTGCGTCACGAAGCATTGCGCCTTCAGGTGCGTTTGCCGGCGAGCGTAGAACTGGATGACCTGCTACAAGCGGGCGGCATCGGGTTATTGAATGCAGTCGACCGATATGACGCTTTGCAAGGAACGGCATTTACCACTTACGCAGTGCAGCGTATTCGTGGAGCGATGCTGGACGAACTACGTAGCCGGGATTGGGTGCCGCGTAGCGTTCGGCGCAATGCTCGCGAAGTGGCACAGGCGATGGGGCAACTGGAGCAGGAATTAGGGCGTAACGCGACGGAAACCGAAGTGGCGGAGCGTCTGGCTATTCCTGTGCAAGAGTATCGTCAGATGTTGCTTGATACCAATAATAGCCAACTCTTCTCCTACGACGAGTGGCGGGAAGAGCATGGCGATAGTATTGAGCTGGTGACGGAAGAGCATCAGCAGGAAAACCCGTTACAGCAGCTACTTGAGGGTAACCTCCGCCAGCGCGTGATGGACGCGATCGAAGCGTTGCCGGAACGCGAAAAGCTGGTGTTAACGCTGTACTACCAGGAAGAGCTGAATCTGAAAGAGATTGGCGCGGTACTGGAAGTGGGGGAGTCACGGGTTAGCCAGTTGCACAGTCAGGCCATCAAACGTCTACGCACCAAGCTGGGTAAGCTATAGGGGTACATCATTACCCCTGAACAATGCCGCATTACGAATTGACTACCAGGAGTTCTCATGACGGTGCAGCAATCAAAAAGACGGCCTCTAAGCCGCTACCTCAAAGATTTCAAACACAGCCAGACGCATTGCGCCCATTGCTTTAAGTTGCTCGACAGGATCACGCTGGTTCGCCGCGGGCAAATTGTGAATAAAATCGCCATCGCCCGACTGGACACGTTGCTGAATGAAGCAGAGTGGGAACAGGAGAAAAAAGAGTGGGTGGCGCTGTGTCGTTTTTGTGGTGATTTGCACTGCAAAGAGCAGAGCGACTTTTTTGACATTATCGGCTTCAAGCAATTTTTATTCGAGCAGACCGAAATGAGTCACGGCACGGTACGCGAATACGTTGTGCGCCTGCGTCGCCTCGGGAATCATCTGACCGAACAAAATATCTCTCACGATCTGCTGCAGGAAGGGTTTCTCGACGAAAACCTTGCCCCGTGGCTACCGGAAACCAGCACCAACAATTACCGCATCGCCTTGCGTAAGTATGAGCAGTTTAAAGCCCATACGCATATGGGACATATGCAGAAATCCTCCTGGACAGCCAGTTCTGATATATATTAAAAACGAATAAGGTGTAACAGAGTCGTGTTTGTGGATCACGGCAAACGCTTTACACTGTAGTCATAAATGATAGTCACTAATGACAATATTCGGGGTAACTATGAAATTAGCACTTCTGGGACGTCAGGCTCTGATGGGTGTAATGGCTGTTGCACTTGTCGCCGGAATGAGTGTGAAGACTTATGCAGATGAAGGTCTGTTAAATAAAGTTAAAGAGCGCGGCACGCTGCTGGTGGGCCTGGAAGGGACCTATCCCCCGTTTAGTTTTCAGGGCGATGACGGCAAGCTGACCGGTTTCGAAGTGGAGTTTGCCGAGGAACTGGCCAAGCATCTTGGAGTGAAAGCCACGCTGAAGCCGACCAAATGGGACGGTATGCTGGCTTCTCTTGATTCCAAACGCATTGACGTGGTCATCAACCAGGTGACTATCTCTGATGATCGTAAGAAAAAATACGATTTCTCTACCCCGTATACGGTCTCTGGTATCCAGGCGCTGGTGAAGAAAGGCAATGAAGGCGTTATTAAGACTGCTGCCGATCTGAAAGGTAAAAAAGTCGGCGTGGGTCTGGGAACCAACTATGAAGAGTGGCTGCGCCAGAACGTGCAGGGCGTGGATATTCGTACCTATGATGATGACCCGACCAAATATCAGGATCTGCGTGTAGGTCGTATCGACGCCATCCTGGTTGACCGTCTGGCCGCGCTGGATCTGGTGAAAAAAACCAAGGATACGCTGGCCGTTACCGGTGAAGCATTCTCCCGCCAGGAGTCCGGCGTTGCGCTGCGTAAAGGCAATGAAGATCTGCTGAAAGCGGTGGATGCAGCCATTGCTGAAATGCAGAAAGACGGTTCGCTGAAAGCCCTGTCTGAAAAATGGTTTGGAGCAGATGTGACGAAATAATCGTCATCTGATGAAAAAAGGCGCCTTTAACAGCGCCTTTTTTTATTTCATTGCGCCTGAACGTGCATAATAAAAGAACATCACAACAACGAATACCGGAGGCTGTATGCCGCTGCATAATTTAACGCGCTTTCCACGTCTGGAATTTATTGGCGCGCCAACGCCACTCGAATATCTTCCGCGCCTCTCAGATTACCTCGGGCGCGATATTTTCATTAAACGCGATGACGTCACGCCGATGGCTATGGGCGGCAATAAGCTGCGTAAGCTGGAGTTTCTGGCCGCAGACGCGCTGCGTGAAGGCGCGGATACGCTGATAACCGCGGGTGCTATTCAGTCTAACCATGTTCGCCAGACGGCGGCGGTCGCCGCTAAGCTAGGCCTGCACTGCGTGGCGCTGTTGGAAAATCCGATAGGCACCACTGCCGAAAACTATCTCACCAATGGCAACCGTCTGCTGTTGGACCTGTTTAATACGCAAATTGAAATGTGCGATGCGCTGACCGACCCGAATGCACAGCTGCAGGCGCTGGCGACGCGGATTGAAGCGCAAGGGTTCCGCCCGTATGTGATCCCGGTTGGGGGGTCCAATGCACTGGGTGCGCTGGGCTATGTGGAAAGCGCGCTGGAAATTGCCCAACAGTGTGAAGGGGCCGTTTCGCTCTCTTCCGTAGTGGTGGCCTCGGGCAGTGCGGGAACCCATGCCGGACTGGCCGTGGGCCTGGAGCAATTGATGCCAGACGTCGAACTCATCGGCGTGACCGTCTCACGCAGCGTGGCGGATCAAAAGCCCAAAGTTGTTGCACTGCAGCAGGATATTGCCCGGGAGCTGGAACTGACGGCCTCAGCGGAAATCCAGTTATGGGACGATTATTATGCGCCGGGCTACGGTACGCCAAACGAAGAGGGCATGGAGGCGGTAAAACTGCTGGCGCGCCTGGAAGGCATTTTGTTGGATCCGGTGTATACCGGCAAGGCGATGGCGGGTCTGATTGATGGCATTAGCCAGAAGCGCTTCAAAGATGAAGGGCCAATTCTCTTTATTCATACTGGTGGGGCGCCTGCGCTGTTTGCCTACCACCCTCACGTGTAACGACCAGGTAGAAAAACTCTAATGCATGAAAGTATCCAACTGGTGATTGATTCTCTGCCGTATCTGCTCAAGGGCGCAATGTTTACGCTGCAACTGAGTATCGGTGGGATGTTCTTTGGCCTCGTGCTGGGGTTTATCCTGGCGCTGATGCGTCTGTCGCCGCTGCTGCCTGTGCGCTGGCTGGCGCGCTTTTATATCTCTATCTTTCGCGGAACGCCGTTGATTGCCCAGCTGTTCATGATCTATTACGGTCTGCCGCAGTTTGGTATTGAGCTTGATCCTATTCCGGCGGCGATGATTGGCTTATCGCTTAATACGGCGGCCTACGCAGCGGAAACGCTGCGTGCGGCAATCTCCTCCATCGACAAAGGGCAGTGGGAAGCGGGTGCCAGTATAGGTATGACGCGGTGGCAAACCATGCGCCGGGCAATCCTGCCGCAGGCTGCGCGGGTTGCGCTCCCACCGCTGAGTAACAGCTTTATCAGCCTGGTGAAGGACACCTCTCTGGCCGCGACTATTCAGGTACCGGAACTGTTCCGTCAGGCGCAGTTGATTACCTCGCGTACGCTGGAGGTATTCACGATGTATCTGGCAGCCTCGTTGATTTATTGGGTGATGGCGACGGTGCTTTCTGCACTGCAAAACTATTTTGAAGAGCAACTGAATCGCCAGGAGAGAGAGCCGAAATGAGTGCTATCGAAGTCAGAAACCTGGTCAAAAAATTCCATGGGCAAACGGTGCTGCATGGGATCGATCTTGACGTCAAACCCGGTGAAGTTGTGGCGATTATCGGGCCGAGCGGCTCGGGCAAAACTACGCTGCTGCGCAGTATTAATTTGCTGGAGCAACCGGAGGCGGGCACCATTAAGGTGGGTGAGATTACCATTGATACCGAGCGTTCGTTAACTCAGCAGAAAGGTCTGATTCGTCAGTTGCGCCAGCACGTGGGCTTTGTGTTCCAGAACTTTAATTTGTTCCCGCATCGCACGGTGCTGGAAAACATTATTGAAGGTCCGGTGATTGTTAAAGGCGAACCGAAAGCCGAAGCGACAGCCCGAGCGCGCGAACTGCTGGCGAAAGTCGGGTTAGCTGGTAAAGAAACCAGCTATCCGCGGCGTTTGTCCGGCGGGCAGCAGCAGCGCGTGGCTATTGCCCGGGCGTTGGCGATGCGACCTGAGGTGATTCTGTTTGATGAGCCTACCTCCGCGCTTGATCCTGAACTGGTTGGTGAGGTACTTAATACCATACGTCAACTGGCGCAGGAAAAACGCACCATGGTGATTGTGACGCATGAAATGAGCTTTGCGCGCGACGTTGCCGATCGGGCGATATTTATGGATCAAGGACGGATAGTGGAGCAGGGGCCAGCTAAATCCTTATTCACGCATCCGCAGCAACCGCGAACCCGTCAGTTTCTTGAAAAGTTTCTGATGCAATAAATAGTGCATGCAGCACTCGTCGAAATTGTTTTTTGACGAGTGTTGTTCGCATAACTATTTATAATTATTGCTTTATTATTAACTCCCAATACTGTTACTTCCTGCCGTCGTTGAGTAATGCTCAAGTAATTGACCATTTGTCCGATAATTTGCATATATAAAATACATTTATGTGTTAGCTTGTTTCATATGTTTGGATGATTATCAATCTCAGGGGTGTTACCACTTAGTATGCAGGGTCATGATTTCTTCACCTGGCGACGGAGTATGCTGTTACGCTTTCAGGAAATGGCGACGGCAGAGGATGTCTATAATGAATTACAACAACAGACGCAGCATTTAGAGTTCGATTTTTACGCGCTCTGTGTTCGTCATCCCGTACCTTTTACCCGACCTAAAACGTCGCTTCACACGACCTATCCCAAAGCATGGGTGGCGCATTATCAGTCCGAGAATTATTTCGCTATTGATCCGGTGCTGAAGCCTGAAAACTTCAGTCAGGGGCATTTACCCTGGAACGATACCTTATTTCGCGATGCACAGCCCCTGTGGGATGCCGCGCGCAATCACGGTTTACGTAAAGGGATGACGCAATGCTTAATGTTGCCTAATCGGGCGTTGGGTTTTTTATCGGTATCGCGTGCGAGTGTCCGTAATAGTCGCTTTGCAAACGATGAGGTAGAGCTCAGGATGCAACTGCTGGTGCGGGAAAGCTTGTCGGTACTGACGCGGCTGCAAGATGACATGGTCATGGCGCCAGAGATGCGCTTTAGCAAGCGGGAAAAAGAGATATTGAAATGGACGGCAGAGGGGAAAACCTCTTCAGAGATAGCGATAATTCTGTCGATTTCTGAAAATACCGTTAACTTTCACCAGAAAAATATGCAAAAGAAATTTAATGCACCCAACAAAACGCAGATCGCCTGTTATGCCGCGGCAACCGGGCTGATCTGAGTAAATTATCGTTCTGAGTGTCAGACGCAAACCCGGCTGAGAGCATCGCTGTCAGCCGGGTTCTTATTACTGGCGGTAGGCCTGTTTAATTTGCTTAACAGTGCTGGAAAATACCGCAGCCTGTGATTGATCTTCAATCAGCGCGATCTGTTTTTCCATTTTAAGAATCACGCGCCCTGCATCGGCTTGGCCCATTGCCTGCAGCATCAGCGTTAACATGGCTTTCAGGCAGGTGACTTCGTTGGCCAGTTCCTGGTTATTCTCAGCAGTGGAAAAGTCAGGCGTACTCATTTATTTTCCTCGTTATGTTTCAATGAAAAAGTGCGATGTCAAATCTTAAGGCGCCGGAGTATACCATAAGCGAGGCTAAAAATATCAGCGGTTGTTTTCTGCGCAAACATAAGTCGCGGACATTAAAATAAACAACATGTTGCGCTGCATATATTTTCTCCACCTGTTGTTTATTTCGAGTATTTTACTCGTTAATTATTGTTACAACTTTAGCTGCCTATTTTGCATTCAACGGACGAATATGAATTTTTTGTCACTATTCTGAAACAGCTATGCAGATATAACCGTGGCAAAAGGTTGCCATAACAGAAAGTTTCCACTCGTCGTACCTTCTAATTTCCAAAAACGAGAGCAAAATCGAAAGACGGCGATTTTTACATTTCAAAGTTGAGATAAAACCCGTTAACATAGGACCGATTAACTATCGGTAGCGTTATCCCTATTCTGGAGATATTCCTTTGATCAACGTTTTTCTTGTTGATGACCACGAACTGGTGCGCGCAGGGATACGACGCATTCTTGAAGATATAAAAGGCATTAAAGTTGTCGGCGAGGCGTGCTGCGGTGAAGATGCGGTAAAATGGTGCCGCTCAAATTCCGTTGACGTTGTGCTGATGGACATGAATATGCCCGGTATTGGTGGCCTTGAGGCAACGCGTAAAATTGCGCGTTCAACGGCTGACATTAAAGTGATCATGCTGACTGTCCATACCGAAAACCCGTTACCTGCAAAAGTCATGCAGGCGGGAGCCGCGGGCTATCTCAGTAAGGGGGCTGCGCCCCAGGAGGTCGTGAGTGCGATTCGTTCGGTTTATTCTGGCCAACGTTATATTGCCTCCGATATCGCTCAGCAGATGGCGCTTAGCCAGATTGAGCCTGAGAAAACGGAAACCCCGTTTGCCAGTTTGTCTGAACGTGAGTTGCAGATTATGCTGATGATCACCAAAGGTCAGAAGGTCAATGAGATCTCAGAGCAACTGAATCTTAGTCCTAAAACGGTGAACAGCTATCGCTATCGAATGTTCAGTAAATTAAACATTCACGGCGATGTTGAGCTGACTCACCTGGCAATTCGCCATGGCCTGTGTAATGCGGAGACATTAACAAGCCAGTGACCGATCAGTTTGATGCCAAAGCGTTCCTGAAAACCGTGACCAGTCAGCCCGGCGTTTATCGTATGTATGATGACGCCGGGACGGTCATCTACGTCGGGAAAGCGAAAGACCTGAAAAAAAGGCTTTCCAGTTACTTCCGTAGCAACCTCGCATCGCGTAAGACCGAAGCACTGGTCGCGCAAATACAGCAGATTGATGTCACGGTAACGCACACCGAAACCGAAGCGTTATTGCTTGAGCACAACTACATCAAGCTGTATCAGCCGCGTTATAACGTTTTGCTGCGCGACGATAAATCCTATCCTTTTATTTTCCTCAGCGGCGATACCCATCCTCGCCTGGCAATGCATCGCGGGGCCAAGCATGCCAAAGGCGAGTACTTTGGACCGTTTCCTAACGGCTACGCCGTACGCGAAACGCTGGCGTTGCTGCAGAAGATCTTCCCTATTCGTCAGTGCGAAAATAGTGTTTATCGCAATCGCTCGCGGCCCTGTCTGCAATATCAGATTGGCCGCTGCCTCGGTCCGTGTGTGGCGGGCCTGGTGAGTGAGGAAGAGTATGCGCAGCAGGTTGATTACGTTCGTCTGTTCCTGTCCGGGAAAGACGATCAGGTATTAACGCAGCTGATCGCCCGGATGGAAAAGGCCAGCCAAAATCTCGAGTTTGAAGAGGCTGCCCGCATTCGTGACCAAATTCAGGCCGTACGCCGAGTGACCGAAAAACAGTTTGTCTCTAATACCGGAGACGATCTGGACGTCATCGGCGTGGCGTTTGACGCCGGCATGGCCTGTGTGCACGTGCTGTTTATTCGCCAGGGTAAAGTGTTAGGCAGTCGTAGCTATTTCCCGAAAGTCCCAGGTGGAACAGAACTCGGCGAGGTCGTTGAAACCTTTGTCGGACAGTTTTATCTGCAGGGAAGTCAGATGCGCACCTTACCCGGTGAGATCCTGCTCGATTTTAATCTTAGCGATAAAACCCTGCTGGCGGACTCTTTGTCTGAGCTGGCCGGGCGGAAGATCAACGTTCAGACGAAACCGCGAGGCGATCGCGCGCGGTATCTGAAGTTGGCGCGTACCAACGCGGCGGTGGCGTTAACCACAAAACTTTCCCAGCAGTCGACCATTACTCAACGCCTGACGGCGCTGGCATCAGTACTCAAGTTACCCGCAGTGAAACGAATGGAGTGCTTTGATATCAGCCACACGATGGGCGAGCAGACGGTAGCCTCCTGCGTGGTATTCGATGCCAATGGACCACTGCGCGCCGAGTATCGCCGCTATAACATCACGGGTATTACGCCGGGTGATGATTATGCGGCAATGAATCAGGTTCTCCGTCGGCGCTACGGTAAGGCGATTGAAGAAAGTAAGATTCCGGACGTCATATTGATCGACGGCGGGAAGGGTCAACTGGGGCAGGCGAAAGCCGTTTTTGCTGAGCTGGACGTTCCCTGGGACAAACAGCACCCGCTTTTGTTGGGCGTGGCAAAAGGGGCCGATCGTAAAGCTGGCCTGGAAACGCTGTTCTTTGAGCCGGAAGGTGAGGGCTTTAGCCTTCCGCCGGATTCGCCTGCATTGCACGTTATCCAGCATATCCGCGATGAATCTCACGATCATGCGATTAGCGGGCACCGTAAAAAACGGGCGAAGGTGAAAAGTACCAGCACGCTGGAGACTATTGAAGGTGTCGGGCCGAAGCGTCGGCAGATGTTGTTGAAATATATGGGCGGTTTGCAAGGCCTTCGTAACGCGAGTATTGAAGAAATTGCAAAAGTGCCGGGTATTTCGCAAGCTCTGGCAGAAAAGATCTTCTACTCGTTGAAACATTAGGCCCTCTGTAGCAACATAGGGGTAATTTTACTGACAACAGATAGTTATCCGTCATATGCAATTTAATATCCCTACGTTGCTCACGCTGTTTCGCGTCATCCTGATCCCATTCTTTGTATTGGCTTTTTATCTGCCATTCACCTGGGCTCCCTTCGTTTGTGCGCTGATCTTCTGTATTGCGGCGGTCACCGACTGGTTTGACGGCTATCTGGCGCGTCGCTGGAACCAAAGCACGCGTTTTGGCGCCTTCCTCGATCCGGTCGCTGATAAGGTACTGGTGGCTATCGCGATGGTGCTGGTGACCGAGCACTATCACAGTTGGTGGGTAACGCTTCCTGCCGCCACGATGATCGCGCGTGAAATTATTATCTCTGCGCTGCGTGAGTGGATGGCTGAACTGGGTAAACGTAGCAGTGTGGCGGTGTCCTGGATCGGCAAAGTGAAAACCACTTCGCAAATGGCCGCGCTCGCATGGCTGCTGTGGCGTCCAAATATTTGGGTAGAGTACGCCGGGATCGCACTTTTCTTCGTCGCCGCGATACTGACGTTGTGGTCAATGTTCCAGTATTTGAGCGCTGCGTGGGGAGATTTGCTTGAACAGTGATCGTTTCGGCGCAAATTTCAGCAAACGATCGTCAGTGGTGAAAAATATCGTTGACTCATTGCGTCAGGTAAGTAGAATGCAACGCATCGAACGGCAGCACTGATTGCCAGACGATAACAAAATCAAGTGATTAACAAAGTTACTTGGTGATGCGGGAATAGCTCAGTTGGTAGAGCACGACCTTGCCAAGGTCGGGGTCGCGAG
>OGSM01000030.1_pt1 | contig 117551 bp, 120 predicted proteins | sample 1573871 | NCBI WGS metagenome assembly OGSM01 (sample SAMN03295848, study PRJEB24534) | human gut metagenome | isolation source: fecal sample 1 from infant 7 | host: Homo sapiens | place: USA: Pittsburgh, PA | collected 2014-07
GATTTACAGTCTGCTCCCTTTGGCCGCTCGGGAACCCCACCACGGGGTAATGCTAGTTACTGGCCTGCTTCCGTTGGAAGCGGGGCGCATCATATCAAATGATGCGCCCCTGTAAAGTATTCCGTTGATAAAAAAGAACTGGTTGCCTGATTTTTACGCGTAAAGATGTAAAGGTAACCAATTCAATTATCAATCGATTACAGAATAATCGTTCGGTTACCGTAAACAAAGACGCGTTGAGCCAGAACCTGATACAGCGCGCGGCTTAATACATTTTTCTCAACGTCGCGACCCGCACGCATCATGTCTTCCGCGGTGTAGGTGTGATCCACATGAATTACGTCCTGCATAATGATTGGGCCTTCATCGAGGTTATCATTCACGTAGTGGGCTGTTGCACCGATGATCTTCACACCGCGCTCATAAGCCTGATGGTAAGGGCGAGCGCCAATAAACGCTGGCAGGAATGAATGGTGAATATTGATAATCTTATTCGGGAAGCGTGAAACAAATGTTGGTGTCAGAACGCGCATGTATTTTGCCAGCACGACATAGTCAGGTTGGTGCGCGTCGATAGCGTCGGCCATTTTCAGGTCATGTTCGTCACGCGTTAAACCTTCGTGGCTGACCAGCTCAAATGGGATATCAAACCGTTCAACCAAAGGTCGCAGCGTCTCGTGGTTGCCGATCACAGCGGCGATTTCAACATCCAGCCCGCCATAATTGGCCTTCATTAACAGGTCACCCAGACAATGTGCCTCCTTGGTGACCAAAATGACGATACGGCGGCGTCCTGCTGGTGTTAATTCACGAATGGATCCATCTGGAAGGGCACTATCCAGATCGGCAAGCAGCGTGACGTCGTTAAAAATACCCTCCAGTTCGGTACGCATAAAAAAGCGCCCGGTCCGGTGGTCCACGAACTCATTGTTCTGCACGATGTTCAGTTCATGCTTGTAACAGATATTCGTAATGCGCGCGATCAGACCTTTTTGGTCCGGACAAATAGTACGCAGCACTTTTCGTTGTAATGAATGCATTTGCAGCGGTGATCCTGTTGAGAATGTTTGCAAAATTGATACTGTCGGGCGTTGATTAGCCGCAGCACTTTTTAAATTTTTTACCGGAGCCACAAGGGCAGGTATCGTTTCGTCCAATTTGAGGGCGTGTACCGTCTATATAGTACCACTGACCGTTTTCTTTTAAAAAACGAGAGCGCTCGATAATTGCACCTGTTTTACCTTGTTCAGAAAATCGCGCAACAAAGCTGACATAGCCGATATTTTCTGTGTCTGCCGTTTGTTGTTCAAAAACGGTCAGCCCGAGCCATTCGGTGTGGCTAAATCCTGCGATAATGTCGTCACGAAACGCGGCTGCATGACAGTCCGGATGCCAGGTCTTGATAAGGTAATCTGCGTCTTTCATCACAAAAGCACAGTAACGAGAACGCATGAGGTGTGACGGCGTAGGTGCTACTTGCGCGCCGGACACATAACGGTAGCAACATAGGCTATACTCGACAGCGCTACCACAGGGACAAAGCTGAGACACAAAGTACTCCCTGGAATAAAAAAACGGCGTAAAAACGCCAGGGTAGCACTATGTTAACTGAGCGGTAGCGATGTTGCTACGTCTGCAAGCCAGGGGAAGTTTGTACGTACAATGAGAAAAATAAAAATTGGGCTGGCGCTAGGTTCCGGCGCGGCGCGAGGTTGGTCGCATATTGGCGTTATTAAAGCCCTAAAGCATATGGGCATTGATGTTGATATTGTGGCAGGGTGCTCCATTGGTTCGCTGGTTGGTGCAGCCTACGCATGCAATAAGTTACCTGCTCTCGAACAATGGGTTTGTTCTTTCAGCTATTGGGACGTCTTACGTCTGATGGATCTCTCGTGGCGCAGGGGCGGTTTACTGCGTGGTGAACGGGTATTCAATCAGTACCGTAATGTCATGCCGGTAGAAGCAATTGAGCAATGCACTCGCCGTTTTGCAACTGTGGCTACTAATCTGAGTACGGGTCGGGAGCTCTGGTTCACGGAAGGTGATTTGCACCTGGCTGTTCGGGCCTCCTGCAGTATTCCTGGTCTGATGTCCCCTGTAGCGCATAATGGTTACTGGCTGGTCGATGGCGCGGTGGTGAATCCCGTTCCTGTATCCTTAACTCGCGCGCTGGGCGCTGATATCGTTATTGCCGTCGATCTGCAACACGATGCGCATCTTATGCAGCAAGATTTACTCTCCTTCAACGTCAGCAGTGATGCCGAAACGGGTGATGATGTTGACGCGCTTTCATGGCGTGCCCGACTGAAAGAGCGCTTGAGCAACATAACGGCCAGGCGTGCGGTAACCGCGCCGACGGCGATGGAGATCATGACGACTTCTATTCAGGTTCTGGAAAACCGTCTGAAACGTAACCGCATGGCCGGTGACCCGCCAGATATCCTGATCCAGCCGTTTTGTCCGCAAATATCCACGCTGGATTTTCACCGAGCCAGCGCAGCCATTGCTGCTGGGCAACTGGCGGTCGAGAAGAAAATGGATGAGCTTCTACCCCTGGTGAAAACCAACATCTAACGCATTTTTTATCAACACTTAAGCAAATTCTGACAGGCGTGAGTAGCAATAGCATGCCACTATTTACTAAAGCCAGTCAGGGGGGAGAATATGACGCAGCCATTGGTCGGAAAACAGATTCTTATCGTTGAGGATGAGCCGGTATTTCGCTCACTCATGGACTCATGGTTTTCCTCTTTGGGAGCGACAACGGCGGTAGCTGGCGATGGACTTGAAGCACTTGAATTACTCGGGCACTTTAACCCCGACCTGATTATCTGCGACCTGGCTATGCCACGAATGAACGGCCTTAAGCTAGTAGAGTATCTGCGTAATCGTGGCGATCAGACCCCAATCCTGGTGATATCAGCGACGGAAAACATGTCTGATATAGCCAAAGCACTGCGATTGGGTGTGGATGATGTGCTGCTAAAGCCGGTAAAAGACCTGAACCGCCTGCGCGAAACCGTCTTTGCGTGTCTGTATCCGAATATGTTTAATTCACGCGTGGAAGAAGAAGAGCGGCTGTTTCGCGACTGGGATGCGATGGTCGGGGATCCCGCCGCTGCAGCGAAGCTGTTACAAGAATTACAGCCTCCTGTGTCGCAAGTTATTTCACGATGTCGGATCAACTATCGTCAATTGGTAGCCGCCGATCAGCCGGGGCTGGTACTGGATATTGCACCGCTATCGGACCATGACCTTGCGTTTTATTGTCTGGATGTGACGCGGGCAGGGGATAATGGCGTTCTGGCAGCATTGTTACTGCGGGCGCTATTTAACGGTTTGCTGCAGGAACAGCTCGCGCATCAAAATCAACGATTGCCGGAGCTCGGTGCGTTATTGAAACAGGTTAACCATTTATTGCGCCAGGCTAATTTGCCCGGACAATTCCCTTTGCTGGTGGGTTATTACCACAGCGGATTAAAAAACCTGATTCTGGTATCAGCAGGGCTGAATGCGACATTAAATACAGGTTCCCACAATGTACAAATCAGCAATGGCGTTCCGTTGGGAACCTTAGGGAATGCGTATCTTAATCAACTGAGCCAACGTTGCGAATCCTGGCAATGCCAAATTTGGGGGGCCGGTGGTCGGCTGCGCCTGATGTTGTCTGCAGAATGAACAACCGAGTGGAGTGAGAATGAAATTGGCTCACCCCCCTCATGCTGTGAGTGCTACTATCAGCGCCAGATTTATTCGTATTTATCTTAATTATACCGACGCGCGTCCTTTTCAGACCAGAAGCTTGTCGCGGTACTGATATACTTGGATGCGATACAGATTGATGAACACGTTCAATACATGAACAGTCCAGGAGAGTTTTAAATGGCTGCCCTTAATTCAAAAGTCAAAAAGGCCGTTATCCCGGTTGCGGGATTAGGAACCAGGATGTTACCGGCTACGAAAGCAATCCCGAAAGAGATGCTACCGTTGGTTGATAAGCCATTAATTCAGTACGTCGTAAACGAATGTATTGCTGCGGGCATCACTGAAATTGTACTTGTAACTCACTCGTCTAAAAATTCGATTGAAAACCACTTCGATACCAGCTTTGAACTTGAAGCTATGCTGGAAAAACGTGTAAAACGCCAGCTTCTGGAAGAAGTGCAATCTATTTGTCCGCCACATGTCACTATTATGCAGGTGCGTCAGGGACTGGCCAAAGGTCTGGGCCACGCGGTATTGTGCGCGCACCCGGTGGTTGGCGATGAGCCCGTTGCGGTTATCTTGCCGGACGTCATTCTTGACGAATACGAATCTGATTTATCACGCGACAACCTTGCCGAAATGATTCATCGTTTCGATGAAACAGGCAGCAGCCAGATTATGGTTGAGCCGGTAGAAGATGTTACCGCTTATGGTGTTGTTGATTGTAAAGGCGTTGAATTAGCGCCGGGCGAAAGCGTACCGATGGTTGGCGTTGTTGAAAAGCCGAAAGCGAATGTGGCGCCATCTAATCTGGCCGTCGTGGGGCGTTACGTCCTTAGCGCGGATATCTGGCCTCTGCTGGCAAAAACGCCTCCGGGAGCCGGTGACGAAATTCAGCTGACTGATGCTATCGATATGCTGATTGAAAAAGAAACGGTTGAAGCTTATCACATGAAGGGCAAAAGCCATGACTGTGGTAATAAGCTGGGCTATATGCAGGCGTTCGTTGAATATGGTATTCGCCATAATACTCTCGGCGCTGAATTTAAAGCCTGGCTGGAAGATGAGATGGGTATTAAGAAGTAACCTGCTGGTATTATCAGGTCTGAACGGTGCTGTTAATCCAGCACCGTTTTTTTATACCTGAACTGGGTAGGGACTGTGCGAAGTACAGGTAAAAAAAATCCCGCCAGTGGCGGGATTTTAAGCAAACTATTTCTGAATTATTCCTTGATTAAGAAATCGTCCAGTTGTTTACCTTGTTCTTCCATCGCTTTTTTGATCACTGCCGGTGTACGACCCTGACCAGTCCAGGTTTTAGTTTCACCGTTTTCGTCAACATAGCTATATTTAGCCGGACGTGCAGCGCGTTTAGCTTTGGTGCCAGATTTAACAGCAGCCATGCTATTCAGCAGTTCGTTCGGGTCAATGCCGTCAGCGATCAGCATTTCACGATATTGTTGCAGTTTACGAGTACGTTCTTCAACTTCAGCAGCTGCAGCGCTTTCTTCTTCACGGCGCTCGCTAACAACAACTTCTAATTTTTCCAGCATTTCTTCAAGCGTTTCCAGAGTACATTCTCTTGCCTGCGCACGAAGAGTACGGATGTTGTTCAGAATTTTAAGTGCTTCGCTCATTGTAGTAATCTCAAACTTATATTGGGGGTGGTTTGTTGAGCTAATAATAGAGCGATAAATTCAGTTGTGCAATAGCCAGGAATGTAAGGAATTCAAAATTGCGCTTTATTTAGTATCAGAATTAATTCATCTGTCTTAAATTCACCGCGACGTTGGGCATAAAAAAGGCTTATTGGTGAGGGGGCTTCTCAGCGGCTGAGAGTAAAAATTCAAGATTCAGGTCACATTTTATGGTGTACAAATAGTATCTCTTTGCAGTGATTTCAACCTTTTGTATTAGTTTTGCTTACATGAATTCGCTAATACATGGCGACAGTGGGTAGATTCAATAACAATAAGGGAAGGGTTTCTTTATTGCCGTAAGAAGATAAGAGGTATGGATAAATTTCATGAGCACTATTTGTGAAAGAGTGTGTATATACCCGTCCAGTTTCAGGCTGCCTGGGCTATGACTGGAGTGTACTAGCGCTCCCATGTCACTTAAAGGATCGGTTATTTAGGCGACACTGAGCGAGTCTGAACGCCTATTTATACGCCTATGCAGGCAACGCTACACCGACACGTTCGTGAAATATGGTACAATCCTGCCCATATTTATTTCCCCGGGTGAGGGCCTACGGTCAATGGCACAGCTATATTTTTACTATTCTGCAATGAATGCCGGTAAGTCGACTGCATTGCTGCAATCTTCGTACAATTATCAGGAACGTGGGATGCGTGCCGTGGTATATACAGCGGAAATTGATGACCGCTTTGGTGCTGGAAAAGTAAGTTCACGTATAGGTCTGTCGTCACCTGCAAAATTGTTTAACCAAAATTCATCATTGTTCGAAGAGATTCGGGCTGAGAATGAGCAGCAAAGAATTCACTGTGTACTGGTTGATGAGTCGCAGTTTCTGACTCGACAGCAGGTTTATGAATTATCAGAAGTTGTCGATCAGCTGGATATTCCCGTGTTGTGCTACGGCTTGCGTACCGATTTTCGTGGTGAGTTATTTGGCGGCAGCGAATACCTGTTGGCATGGTCAGATAAACTGGTTGAATTAAAAACCATTTGTTTCTGTGGGCGTAAGGCCAGCATGGTGTTGCGTCTTGATCAGGCAGGACGACCTTATAACGAGGGCGAACAGGTGGTGATTGGCGGGAACGAACGCTATGTATCGGTATGCCGTAAGCATTATAAGCAAGCACAGTCTGAGGGCTCTCTGACGGCGATACAAGAACGACACAACCACGATTAACTCTACGCGCTTCTGGGCGCTTATTAGCACAGGGTAGGCTGAGACATTCGCTAATGTTCGCTACCCTGTCAGACACTCTCCTGACGCTATTCTCGCATCCTCCTAAGCATCCTTTTACAGGTCCATCCTTTACACGTCGCTGAATTGGTCATGTATCGATTCTGATAACGAAAGATGTAAAAAAAAACGGCCCCAATTTGGGACCGTTTATGGTGAAACTAAAACTTATCTGGATGAATTAAGCGGATTTCTTCGCTTTTTTCTCAGCTTTCGGCGCTGCTACTGCTTCAGTCTTAACGGCGGTTTGATCTTCGCTGTATTCACGACCGTAGTAGGTATCCATCAGGATCTGTTTCAGTTCAGAAATCAGCGGGTAACGCGGGTTAGCACCAGTACACTGGTCATCAAACGCATCTTCAGACAGTTTGTCCACGTGTGCCAGGAAGTCAGCTTCCTGAACGCCAGCTTCACGGATAGACTTAGGAATACCCAGTTCAGCTTTGATTTCGTCAAGCCAGCCCAGCAGTTTCTGGATTTTTGCAGCAGTACGGTCGCCCGGTGCGCTCAGACCCAGATGGTCTGCGATTTCAGCGTAGCGACGACGAGCCTGCGGACGGTCGTACTGGCTGAATGCAGTCTGTTTAGTCGGGTTGTCGTTCGCGTTATAACGAATAACGTTGCTGATCAGCAGGGCGTTCGCCAGACCGTGAGGAATGTGGAACTGAGAACCCAGCTTGTGCGCCATTGAGTGACATACACCCAGGAAGGCGTTAGCAAATGCAATACCGGCGATGGTTGCTGCACTGTGTACACGCTCACGCGCTACCGGGTTCTTAGAACCTTCGTGGTAGGACGCTGGCAGGTTTTCTTTCAGCAGTTTCAGCGCTTGCAGAGCCTGACCGTCGGAGAACTCAGAAGCCAGCACGGATACGTAAGCTTCCAGGGCGTGAGTGACGGCATCCAGACCACCGAACGCACACAGGGACTTAGGCATATCCATCACCAGGTTGGCATCAACAATCGCCATATCCGGAGTCAGCGCATAGTCTGCCAGCGGGTATTTCTGACCAGTTGCATCGTCAGTAACAACCGCAAACGGAGTAACTTCAGAACCGGTACCAGAAGTGGTGGTGACGGCAACCATCTTCGCTTTTACGCCCATTTTCGGGAACTTGTAGATACGTTTACGGATGTCCATAAAGCGCAGTGCCAGTTCTTCGAAGTGGGTTTCTGGGTGTTCGTACATAACCCACATGATTTTCGCGGCATCCATCGGGGAACCGCCACCCAGCGCGATGATCACGTCTGGTTTAAAGGAGTTAGCCAGCTCAGCACCTTTGCGTACAACGGTCAGAGTTGGGTCAGCTTCCACTTCAAAGAACACTTCGGTTTCAACGCCAGCAGCTTTCAGCACGGAGGTGATCTGGTCAGCATAGCCATTGTTAAACAGGAAGCGGTCGGTCACGATCAGAGCACGTTTGTGACCATCGGTAATCACTTCATCCAGTGCGATTGGCAGAGAGCCACGACGGAAGTAGATAGATTTCGGAAGTTTGTGCCACAACATGTTTTCAGCTCGCTTAGCAACGGTTTTCTTGTTGATCAGGTGTTTCGGACCAACGTTTTCAGAGATGGAGTTACCACCCCAGGAACCACAACCCAGAGTCAGGGAAGGCGCGAGTTTAAAGTTGTACAGGTCACCGATACCACCCTGAGAAGCTGGGGTGTTAATCAGGATACGTGCGGTTTTCATCATCTGACCGAAGTAAGCAACACGTTCTGGCTGGTTGTCCTGGTCGGTGTACAGGCAAGAGGTATGACCGATACCGCCCATCGCAACCAGTTTTTCAGCTTTAATAACGGCGTCTTCGAAGTCTTTCGCACGGTACATTGCCAGCGTCGGAGACAATTTTTCGTGAGCGAACGGTTCGCTTTCGTCAACAACTGTCACTTCACCGATCAGAATCTTAGTGGTTTCTGGTACGGAGAAGCCTGCCAGTTCAGCAATTTTGTATGCCGGCTGACCAACGATAGCCGCGTTCAGCGCGCCATTTTTCAGGATAACGTCCTGAACGGCTTTCAGCTCTTTGCCTTGCAGCATGTAGCCGCCGTGAGTCGCGAAACGCTCACGTACTGCGTCGTATACAGAGTCAACGACAACAACGGACTGTTCAGAAGCACAAATTACGCCGTTATCGAAGGTTTTAGACATCAGAACAGATGCAACAGCACGTTTGATATCAGCGGTTTCATCGATAACCACAGGGGTGTTACCTGCGCCTACACCGATTGCCGGTTTACCGGAGCTGTATGCTGCTTTAACCATGCCTGGACCACCGGTCGCAAGGATCAGGTTGATGTCCGGGTGGTGCATCAGCGCGTTTGACAGTTCTACGGAAGGTTGATCGATCCAGCCGATCAGATCTTTCGGTGCGCCAGCAGCAATTGCTGCCTGCAGAACGATATCAGCAGCTTTGTTAGTGGCATCTTTAGCACGCGGATGCGGAGAGAAGATGATGGCGTTACGCGTCTTCAGACTGATCAGTGATTTGAAGATTGCAGTAGAAGTCGGGTTAGTGGTTGGAACGATACCGCAGATGATACCAATCGGTTCAGCGATGGTAATGGTACCGAAAGTGTGGTCTTCAGCCAGCACACCACAGGTTTTTTCGTCTTTATATGCGTTATAAATGTATTCGGAAGCAAAGTGGTTTTTAATCACTTTATCTTCGACGATGCCCATGCCAGATTCGGCAACGGCCATTTTCGCGAGAGGGATTCGAGCGTCTGCGGCAGCCAGAGCGGCGGCACGGAAGATTTTGTCAACCTGTTCTTGAGTGAAACTGGCATATTCACGCTGGGCTTTTTTTACGCGCTCTACAAGTGCGTTAAGTTCAGCGACATTAGTAACAGCCATAATGCTCTCCTGATAATGTTAAACTTTTTTAGTAAATCATCTGCTCGATACGAGAGTATAGACAGATCGACGAAAATTTGTGTAACGTTTTGAAAATCAAACGGTTAATTAACGTCCACTTTACCTTGATTTACTAAAAGAGCTTATACGCTAGCGCCACTTAATTCTAACGCGCTACCTCCAGGTGGCGTAAGCAAGATTACTCACTTCTGAGTAGTAATTGCGTGATCTGGATCAAAATTTCGCAAAGCTGACACCTTTCAGCAGGCCCTTTTAGCGTTTGTCGGTAAGTGTTAATAAATTGATGGGGTGAATGCCATTAACATTAGCATATTTAATACATATTAATAACACTAAGTATTGGAAGTGTATTTACGTAGATATACACAGATAGAAGGTGAAGTATGCTGACAAAAGGCGTATCTTCAGCGCGGATTTTATCAATTTTTATGACTCATTTTATCCGGCTAACGCTTCGGAGCTAACCGTGATCCAAACGCTATTTGATTTTCCTGTCTATTTTAAGTTTTTCATTGGGTTATTCGCATTGGTTAACCCGGTCGGGATCATCCCAGTCTTTATCAGTATGACCAGCTATCAAACGGCTGCTGCGCGAAATAAAACCAACCTTACGGCAAACCTGTCGGTTGCCATCATCCTGTGGACTTCGCTGTTCCTTGGTGACGGTATTCTGCAGCTCTTCGGTATCTCGATAGATTCGTTCAGGATTGCCGGCGGCATTCTGGTGGTGACTATCGCAATGTCCATGATTAGCGGAAAACTGGGCGAAGATAAGCAAAACAAACAGGAAAAATCAGAAACAGCAATCCGCGAAAGTATCGGCGTAGTGCCGCTGGCATTGCCGTTAATGGCGGGGCCGGGGGCGATAAGCTCAACTATTGTTTGGGGTACGCGCTATCACAGTGCGATTAACCTGTTTGGTTTTTTTGTGGCGATTGCGTTGTTTGCCCTGTGCTGTTGGGGACTGTTCCGCATGGCACCGTGGCTGGTACGGCTGCTGGGCCAAACCGGTATCAACGTCATTACGCGTATTATGGGGTTGTTGTTAATGGCCTTAGGGATCGAATTCATTGTGACTGGAATCAAGTCCATTTTCCCCGGTTTGCTTGCCTGATATTCCTCCTAGTATCAACGGAGCCTCTTTCGGCTCCGTTTCCTTTCATTATTAGTAAAACTTCTCACTAAAGTTGAAAATCAGCATAGAAATATAAAAATATCTGATGGTGATTCATTAATTTATTCATTGATTTTATGGATATAACACTCAATGGTCCACCAGAGGGATCCCGATGTCACTGTTATTTTATTAACATCATACTCTGGGGCTTGCTGAAGGATTATCGAAATGTTATTAGTTATTTCAGCGTTTTTTTTAGATGAATGTGCTAATTAATAACCAATTGTTAAATTTATGTGCATTTTGGCGTGGTGTTGACAAAGGTCCGGGGGTTTAACACTGCGCTGGATGCAACATAATGATTTTTATCGTTTTATTGTCACAATCTTTCATTCGTAAGACTTTTTTAGTGAGATTTATTTCCAATAAAAGAGAATTGGTTAACAAATTTGTAAAATGTATTGGCGGTTAAGAAACGCATTTGATACTTTCCGGCCAGGTATTATGCAGAAGAATTCACGTTGATGAGAATCATTTTCAATTAGTTTCTCTCAACAGGGTAATAACGTGTTTCCGGCAGGGGAGGCACGTAGGCAATCGACGCAAGGCGGTCATACGAATCGCCAGAAATAAATAAAGTCGGTGATAGCAAGCAGTAAAACAAGAAACTACCTGACGGCAGAAAATCTCCGGTGCCGTACAGGGATCCTGACAGGATTAACAGTCTGGTTAAAAAACCAGCCATAATAATGAGGGAGTACAAACACAATGACTAACATCACTAAAAAAAGTTTAGTAGCTGCGGGGATCCTAACTGCGCTAATCGCTGGGAATGTTGCTACGGCGGCAGTTGTACCAGCCGGTGTGCAGCTTGCTGAAAAGCAGACTCTGGTGCGTAATAACGGTTCGGAAGTTCAGTCACTCGATCCACATAAAATCGAAGGTGTACCTGAATCCAATATCAACCGTGACCTGTTTGAAGGTTTATTAATCAGCGATGTCGATGGCAAACCATCGCCTGGCGTGGCTGAAAAGTGGGAAAATAAAGACTTTAAGGTGTGGACATTCCATCTGCGTAAAGACGCTAAATGGTCTGACGGCACGCCTGTTACCGCGCAAGATTTCGTGTATAGCTGGCAACGCCTGGCTAATCCAAATACCGCGTCACCGTACGCCAGTTATTTACAGTACGGTCACATTGTCAATATTGACGATATTATCGCCGGCAAAAAGCCGATCACCGATCTCGGTGTCAAAGCTCTCGACGATCATACATTTGAAGTCACCCTGAGCGAGCCTGTTCCTTATTTCTACAAATTGCTTGTGCACTCATCCGTTTCTCCGGTTCCTAAAGCAGCGGTTGAAAAATACGGTGAGAAATGGACCCAGCCCGCTAACATCGTTACCAACGGCGCCTATAAGCTGAAAGACTGGGTGGTCAACGAGCGCATTGTACTTGAGCGTAACACCAACTACTGGGACAACGCCAAAACGGTTATTAACCAGGTTACCTACCTGCCAATTTCTTCTGAAGTGACTGACGTTAACCGCTATCGCAGCGGCGAAATCGACATGACCTATAACAACATGCCGATCGAGTTATTCCAGAAACTGAAAAAAGAGATCCCGAACGAAGTTCACGTTGACCCGTATCTGTGCACCTATTATTACGAAATCAACAACCAGAAAGCACCGTTCAACGATGTTCGTGTTCGTACCGCCCTGAAACTGGCGTTGGATCGTGACATTATCGTCAACAAAGTTAAAAACCAGGGGGACCTGCCGGCGTATAGCTTTACCCCTCCTTACACCGATGGCGCGAAACTGGTTGAACCTGAGTGGTTCAAATGGTCTCAGGAAAAACGTAATGAAGAAGCGAAAAAACTGCTGGCTGAAGCCGGGTATACCGCTGAAAAACCGTTGACCTTTGACCTGCTGTATAACACCTCAGATCTGCATAAAAAGCTGGCCATCGCTGCGGCATCTATCTGGAAGAAAAATCTGGGCGCCAACGTGAAGCTGGAAAACCAGGAATGGAAAACATTCCTCGATACGCGCCATCAGGGTAACTATGATGTTTCGCGTGCGGGCTGGTGTGCGGATTACAACGAACCAACATCCTTCCTGAATATGGTGCTGTCTGACAGCTCCAACAACACCGTCCACTATAAGAGCCCGGCGTTTGATAAGCTGATTGCGGATACGCTGAAAGTGACTGATGAAGCGCAGCGCAGCGAACTGTATTCGAAAGCGGAACAGCAGCTGGATAAAGATTCTGCGATTGTACCGGTTTATTACTATGTTAACGCCCGCCTGGTGAAACCATGGGTTGGCGGATACTCCGGTAAAGACCCGATGGATAATATCCACGTTAAAGACTTGTATATTATCAAGCATTAATGGCAAGACGTGGGGCAATCATTTTGCCCCACAGTGTCTTTTTCTTCGAACTATTAACACCGCTTTACCTGAACGTCGGGGTAGAAGAGGTGTAAAGGCACACGCCAGAAGGTACGGGCAATGTTAAAATTTATATTACGTCGCTGTCTGGAAGCGATTCCGACGCTGTTTATACTTATTACGATTTCATTCTTTATGATGCGCCTTGCGCCGGGAAGTCCATTCACCGGGGAACGCGCGTTACCGCCAGAGGTACTGGCTAATATCGAAGCGAAATATCATCTTAACGATCCTATCTCGACGCAGTACTTCAGTTACCTCAAGCAGCTGGCACATGGCGATTTTGGGCCATCTTTTAAATATAAAGACTATACGGTAAACGACCTCGTGGCCTCGAGCTTTCCGGTTTCTGCGAAGCTGGGAGCTGCGGCCTTTATTCTGGCGGTCCTCGTTGGCGTTAGCGCTGGGGTAATAGCCGCGCTGAAACAAAATACGCGTTGGGACTACACGGTGATGGGGGTGGCAATGACCGGGGTGGTTATCCCCAGTTTCGTGGTCGCTCCCTTATTGGTCATGATATTTGCCATAACCTTGAAATGGCTGCCCGGAGGCGGCTGGAATGGCGGGGCGTTGAAATTTATGATCCTGCCGATGGTGGCCTTGTCACTGGCTTATATCGCCAGTATCGCCCGTATTACCCGCGGTTCGATGATTGAAGTGTTGCACTCTAACTTTATTCGTACCGCACGCGCTAAAGGGTTGCCGATGCGGCGGATTATTTTCCGCCATGCGTTAAAACCTGCGCTGTTGCCTGTGCTGTCCTATATGGGACCAGCATTTGTCGGCATTATTACCGGTTCGATGGTTATTGAAACCATCTATGGTTTGCCGGGCATTGGCCAGCTGTTCGTCAATGGCGCGTTAAACCGCGACTATTCGCTGGTCCTGAGCCTCACCATACTGGTAGGCACGCTGACCATCGTGTTTAACGCGATTGTCGACGTGCTGTATGCCGTTATCGACCCGAAAATTCGTTACTGATACTGGAGCTCGCTATGATGTTAAGTAAGAAAAACAGCGAAGCGCTGGAGAATTTCAGTGAAAAGCTGGAGGTCGAGGGCCGCAGTCTGTGGCAGGACGCGCGTCGACGCTTTATGCATAACCGCGCGGCGGTAGCAAGCCTGGTCGTGCTGGTGATTATTGCGCTGTTTGTGACGCTGGCGCCGATGCTGTCGCAGTTTACCTACTTCGATACCGACTGGGGCATGATGTCCAGCGCGCCGGATACAGAATCTGGACACTATTTCGGCACCGACTCGTCAGGTCGAGACCTGCTGGTTCGTGTGGCGATTGGCGGTCGCATCTCGTTGATGGTCGGCATTGCCGCGGCGTTGGTCGCGGTAGTTGTCGGCACGCTATACGGTTCTCTGTCGGGCTACCTCGGCGGTAAAATCGACTCGGTGATGATGCGTCTGCTGGAAATCCTCAACTCCTTCCCGTTCATGTTCTTCGTGATTCTGCTGGTCACCTTCTTTGGGCAAAATATCCTGCTGATTTTTGTCGCTATTGGGATGGTATCCTGGCTGGATATGGCGCGTATCGTGCGTGGGCAAACGCTGAGTCTTAAGCGCAAAGAGTTTATTGAAGCAGCGCAAGTGGGTGGGGTATCTACCGTGCGCATCGTTATCCGTCATATTGTGCCGAACGTGCTGGGCGTGGTGGTGGTGTACGCTTCGTTGCTGGTGCCCAGCATGATCCTGTTTGAATCCTTCCTGAGCTTTTTGGGATTAGGGACGCAGGAGCCGTTAAGTAGCTGGGGGGCGTTGCTGAGTGATGGTGCCAACTCGATGGAAGTCTCACCATGGCTGCTGCTGTTCCCGGCAGGATTCCTGGTGGTCACTTTGTTCTGTTTTAACTTTATTGGCGATGGCCTGCGTGATGCCCTCGACCCGAAAGACCGTTAAGGAGTGCAGCCATGAGCGTAATTGAAACCTCAACCGCGCCGCTCGCGCAACAACAGGCTAACGCACTGCTGAACGTTAAAGATCTGCGCGTGACGTTTGCCACCCCCGACGGCGATGTGACTGCGGTAAACGATTTAAACTTTTCTCTGCGAGCTGGAGAAACGCTGGGTATTGTTGGGGAATCCGGTTCAGGTAAATCGCAAACGGCCTTTGCCCTGATGGGCCTGCTGGCAGCAAATGGCCGTATCGGAGGTTCTGCAACTTTCAACGGACGTGAAATTCTGAATTTACCGGAACGAGAGTTGAACAAACTGCGCGCCGAGCAAATCTCGATGATTTTCCAGGACCCGATGACCTCTCTCAATCCGTACATGCGAGTCGGCGAGCAGTTGATGGAAGTTCTCATGCTGCATAAAGGCATGAGCAAAGCGGAAGCCTTTGAAGAATCGGTCAGAATGCTGGATGCGGTGAAAATGCCGGAAGCGCGTAAGCGTATGAAAATGTATCCGCATGAATTCTCTGGCGGGATGCGTCAGCGTGTAATGATCGCCATGGCACTGTTGTGCAGGCCTAAATTACTGATAGCCGATGAGCCGACTACTGCGCTCGATGTTACGGTACAGGCGCAAATCATGACCCTGCTGAATGAACTGAAAAGCGAATTCAACACTGCGATTATCATGATCACCCATGATCTGGGAGTAGTTGCCGGTATTTGCGATAAAGTTTTGGTGATGTACGCCGGACGTACCATGGAATATGGCAGTGCACGGGATGTCTTTTATAAGCCCGTTCATCCGTATTCGATTGGTTTGCTGAATGCCGTACCTCGTCTGGATGCCGAAGGGGAAGAGATGCTGACTATCCCGGGCAACCCGCCGAACCTGTTGCGTCTACCAAAAGGCTGTCCATTCCAGCCGCGTTGCCCGCATGCGATGGAAATCTGTAGCAGTGCTCCGCCACTGGAAGAGTTTAGTCCGGGCCGCCTGCGCGCCTGCTTTAAACCGGTGGAGGAACTGGTATGAATGCGGTCACCGAACAACGAAAAGTGCTCCTTGAAATTGCCGATCTTAAAGTCCATTTCGACATTAAAGACGGCAAGCAGTGGTTCTGGCAGCCGTCTAAAACCCTGAAAGCGGTTGATGGCGTGACTCTGCGACTGTATGAAGGTGAAACCCTGGGCGTGGTCGGCGAATCAGGCTGTGGAAAATCGACTTTTGCCCGTGCGATTATTGGCCTGGTGAAAGCCACCGATGGAAAAGTCGCCTGGCTGGGTAAAGATTTGCTGGGCATGAAACCCGATGAGTGGCGGGAAGTGCGTAGCGATATTCAGATGATTTTCCAGGATCCGCTGGCATCACTGAACCCGCGCATGACCATCGGTGAAATCATTGCCGAACCGCTGCGGACTTATCATCCGAACCTGTCAGGTCAGGAAGTCCGCGACCGTGTGAAGGCGATGATGATGAAGGTGGGGTTGCTGCCAAATCTGATTAACCGCTACCCGCATGAGTTTTCCGGCGGTCAGTGTCAGCGTATTGGTATTGCCCGGGCGCTGATCCTCGAGCCGAAGCTGATTATTTGCGATGAACCGGTTTCGGCACTGGACGTATCCATTCAAGCCCAGGTGGTGAACCTGTTACAACAGCTCCAGCGTGAAATGGGATTATCGTTAATCTTCATTGCTCACGACCTGGCGGTGGTGAAACATATCTCCGATCGTGTGCTGGTCATGTATCTCGGACACGCGGTGGAATTAGGGACTTATGATGAGGTGTACCATAATCCGCTGCACCCTTATACCAAAGCGTTGATGTCTGCAGTGCCGATACCCGACCCGGATCAGGAAAGGAACAAGGTTATCCAGTTGCTGGAAGGCGAATTGCCGTCGCCGATTAACCCTCCTTCCGGCTGCGTGTTCCGTACGCGCTGCCCGATTGCCGGACCGGAATGCGCAAAAACCCGCCCGGTTCTCGAAGGAAGTTTCCGTCACGCAGTTTCCTGCCTGAAAGTAGACCCGCTATAATCCTGAGGGCTGACAAAGGTCAGCCCTTCTTTTTGGTGAGGTATATGTGTCAGGTTTAGTCTCTTCTGTCCGCCGCGCGCTCTATCGCAAATTATTCGATTTAAACACCCGTTCAGGGCGTCGCTTTGAAGGTATGTGTGCGCTGTTCGCCTTGCTCAGCGTTATTGTTATCTTCATTGAGTCCGGGGTCGGGACGCAATACCATTTAACCTTTGAGGAATGGCGCATTTTTGTCTGGCTGGAGATCTTTATTACTCTGGTCTTTACCCTCGAATATTTTCTTCGCTTGTGCAGTTGGGCCAATCCCGCAAAATATGTGTTTAGCTTCTGGGGGATTATCGATCTGGCCACCATTTTACCGCTGTATGTGATGTGGCTATGGCCTGAAATCAGTCTGAGCTATGTCTTCGCCTGGCGAGCGATGCGTGTCCTGCGCGTCTTGCGTATTCTCAAGCTGCTGCGTTTTATGCCTTCTCTGCGAGTGTTCTGGAATGCGTTAAAAAGCGCCCGTCATCAACTGATGTTGTTCTATTCCTTTATTGCCATTCTGATGGTTGTTTTCGGCGCGATGATGTATCTGATAGAAGGGCCCAAATATGGCTTTACTACGCTGAATGCGTCTGTGTATTGGGCTATTGTTACGGTCACCACCGTCGGCTACGGTGACATTACACCGCACACGCCGTTGGGACGCATGGTGGCGTCAGTGCTTATCCTGATTGGATACTCTGTGATTGCGATACCGACCGGATTGATAACCACACACATGAGCAGTGCGTTTCAACAGCGCGGATATCAGCGTAGATGTCCACAGTGTCAGCAGGCGCAGCATGAACATAGTGCGCAGTTTTGTAACCGCTGCGGAAGTAAACTGCCGGGCTAAAAATGAAAAAAGCTGCGAGAGCAGCTTTTTTGTTTGTTACTCGCGCCAAAGAATATGGCAGAGTTTGTGATCTTTTTCGCGACATAATAAAACGCGCGCAAAAATATCGTTAATCTCGCCGTCTTCTGTATCTGCCAGACCAATCACCACTTCGGCAAAGAAGTCAGGGTTCAGGTCAAAATCAACATGCTCCTGCCAGTCTTCTGCCGGGTCGAATAACTCGGCACCACCGCGCTCTTCAAACTGTAAATTAAACAGAATGATGTCGGCTGGATCCAGGTTGTCCGCAGCCAGTTCGAGAAAAATATCGTAAGCCTGCTCAAGCGTTTCGTCTTCAGTCAGGCGATTGTTCAAATCCATATCCATAATGACTACCTGTTTACTGTCTGATGGGCACGTTTTACAGCAACGGACTAAAGAAGTAAAACAGTCGCTCAGCGATCCGCTGCCAGAGTGGTCGTTTTACCCACAAACGGGCATCAAGCAGACGGGAACGCGAAATATAATCATCCTGTACTGCCGCGAGATCGCCACCGAATCCGGCATCATCAATGACCAGCGTGATTTCAAAATTGAGCCACAGACTGCGCATATCCAGGTTAACGGTACCGACCAGGCTCAGCTCGCCATCGACCAGTACGCTCTTGGTGTGCAGTAAGCCACCTTCGAACTGATAGATTTTAACGCCAGCCGCCAGCAACTCAGTGAAAAAGGCCCGGCTTGCCCAGCCAACCAGCAGGGAATCATTCTTGCGTGGAAGAATAATACTGACGTCGACCCCGCGCTGCGCCGCTGTACAGATCGCGTGCAGCAGATCGTCGCTGGGAACGAAGTAGGGCGTGGTCATAATTAAATATTCACGCGCCGAATAAGCTGCGGTTAACAGCGCCTGATGAATCAAATCTTCAGGGAAACCAGGTCCCGAAGCGATTGTGTGAATGGTGTGGCCGCTGGCCTGCTCAAACGGCATGATATTGACGTCTGGCGGCGGGGGCAGAATGCGCTTGCCGGTCTCAATTTCCCAGTCGCAGGAATAGACGATGCCCATAGCGGTGGCTACCGGGCCTTCCATTCTCGCCATCAAATCCACCCATTGCCCGACGCCTGCATCTTGTTTGAAGAAACGGGGATCGACCATGTTCATGCTGCCGGTATATGCAATATAGTTATCGATCATGATCATTTTGCGGTGCTGACGCAGGTCCATACGGCGTAAAAATACACGCATCAGGTTTACTTTCAGCGCTTCAACAACCTCGATACCCGCGTTACGCATCATCGCCGCCCATGGGCTGCGAAAGAACGCCACGCTACCCGCGGAGTCCAGCATCAGGCGGCAGTGAATTCCACGCCTTGCGGCAGCCATTAATGACTCGGCGACCTGATCGGCCATACCGCCCGGTTGCCAGATGTAGAACACCATCTCGATGTTGTGACGCGCCAGTTGAATATCACGGATCAATGCCTGCATCACGTCCTCTGAACTGGTGAGCAACTGCAGTTGATTCCCTTTAACGCCAGCGATTCCCTGACGACGCTCGCACAGCTTAAATAAGGATGACGCGACGCTGCTGTTTTCCTGCGCAAAAATATGCTTACAGGCTTTTAGATCGTTCAGCCACTTGGCCGTTGACGGCCACATTGCCCGGGCGCGTTCGGCGCGACGTTTACCCAGGTGGAGCTCACCGAAGGACAGATAAGCAATGATCCCTACCAATGGCAGAATATAGATGATCAAAAGCCAGGCCATTGCGGAGGGCACTGCGCGTCGTTTCATTAGTATGCGTAATGTTACGCCAGCAATGAGTACCCAGTAACCCAGAATGACCAGCCAACTCACCACGGTGTAGAAGGTTGTCATAAATTTAAAAATCCTTTTGAAAGCGTATTGTTAAGAGTTTACGCATCAGGATTAATCTGGCAAATAAAAACACGGGAAAACCACTGGTCTGCATTCGGTGTGGCGTTATAATGGCCGTTCAGTGACTGAAAGAGTAGTAAACATGAAGCGTAGTAGAACGGAAGTGGGACGCTGGCGGATGCTGCGTCAGGCTAGCCGCCGTAAAGCACGTTGGCTTGAAGGACAATCGCGCCGTAATATGCGTATCCATACCATCAGAAAGTGTATTCTCAACCATCAACGTAACTCGTTGCTGTTTGCGATCCACAACATCTGATCTCAAAAGGGCACCGCTGGCGGTGCCCAATGTCTGCTTTTCGTTTTGTTTTTAAAATACTTTTTTGTATTGTCATTCGGCCTATTTCGAAGAATTCCGCGTAAAAACGTTCTGTTACGCTAAAGCCTTCTATTACCTGCCTTTCGGCCTTCCAATCATCACACTTTGAGTGCAAGTGTTACATTGCGGGTAGCTTAGAGCAACGCGTTTTGTGTACACTTTTGCGTACTCAAAAGCCAAATGTGTACCCATTCAATGATCACTGACACAAAGCTCAGGAAGGCCCTTGGCAAGAAGCGCGATGATATCGAAACCATTTCAGATTCTCACGGACTCAACGCAAGGATTAGTCAGGCCGGAAAGGTTTCTTTCTTCTACCGGTACAGATGGGCTGGTAAAGCTGTAAAGCTCAATGTCGGTGATTATCCTGCAATGAGTATTGCACAGGCAAGGGAAAGGCGTCAGCAATTCAGAACCTGGCTTACTGAAGGACTCGATCCCCGGGAGCAAGTAAAGCTGGAGAAATTGACCCGCGAAGTATCAATGACCGTATCGGAAGCATTCAATTATTGGATCGAGAAACACTGCATCGCGAATCAACTCACAAAGACGGATTATTATCAGCTGGTATTCGCCAAACATATCGCCGAACCGATGCGGAACGTCAAAGTCGATAACTCGACAAAAATGCACTGGATAGATGTATTTGATCAGATTGAAAGCAGGGTAATGGCCCATTATATGCTTTCGCTGTGCAAACGTTCATTCAGGTTCTGTATTAACCGAGGCGTAATATCGACCAATCCGCTCGAGGGATTGCTACCCACTGACGTTGGCCAAAAACCGAAAAAGAGAACGCGGCGGCTGGATGACAGTGAGCTGGTGGCAATTTATCGCTGGCTGCAAAATCGCATGTCGATAGAGTCCGTATTTCTTGTGAAGTTTATTATGCTGACCGGATGTAGAACGGCAGAAATTCGATTAAGCGAAAGGTCGTGGTTTAGACTGAATGAAAATGAATGGATAGTTCCGGCCGGTAGTTACAAAACGCGAGTGCATATGAGAAGGGCACTTTCTGAAGCGGCGGTAGGGTTGGTCAAAAATCATATTGAGAAGATCAACACAAAACACTTAGTCACCTCACAGCGTTTACTGGATGGTGAAATCAAAGATGTCCCAGTACATCCGCCAGTCGCTTCAAATTACGCAAGGTATATCTGGTCCGCTGCGGGAATGGAACCCTGGTCTCTTCATGATATGAGAAGAACGATCGCGACAAACCTTTCAGAACTTGGCTGTCCGCCGCATGTGATTGAAAAACTACTTGGTCATCAGATGGTCGGTGTAATGGCTCACTACAATCTGCACGACTACATCGATGACCAAAAACACTGGCTCCACGTTTGGCAGAGCCATCTTGAAAGTATCATTGGTGAGCCATTCAGTTAATTGGCTGTTTCGCACCTTCCCACTCTTTGACTGACTCCGACTTCCAGCGGTTTGGGTTACCAGGAAAATCAGGAGCAGGGAACGGCTTCGCAAAACCCCGCGGCATAGTTTCTGTGCTTTGCCATGACCAAAGGGTTTTACGTGAGATTTTGTATCGACTGGTCAGGTCTGACGTCAGCAAAATATCATCCATCGTTTTTCTCCAATGGCCCGTACTGGGCCATTTATAAAAGTAATATCAACTCACCTGACCCGGCAGCGCTCGCAATCTGCGCATGCCTGTCATCGCCGTGGCCACGTAACTCGCCTTGCGGTTCACTACCTCCACCCAGACCTTCACACCTTCAACTCTCACCGTGTACGTTTCCTTCATCTTGCTGCGTCCGTAGTCGCCGTAGCGTTCGTGATGAGTGGCCAGCGCGATGTCGCATGCCTGACGCGCTAACGGAGACTGCTGATTGGCTCGGTTAATTAGTCGCATTACATCTCCTTAGTGGGAGGGCGGACCCTCCCAACTCAGTTAGCCAACGTATTCCGGTTTCATATCCGACAGGGTGATGCTGAACTGATCGTGCAGTTCGTCGCCCATATGACGCTTATTTGCTGCCAGCACTCGCTCGACTTCAACGAATCGCTCCGCTGCATCCGGTTCATCAGGAGACGGTAGGGAGTTGATTGCGGCCTCAACCTTGTTGCGTGAATCAACCAAGTAATAACGTTTGACCGCTTTGTTCTTCAGCTCAGTGAATAGGGCGGAACCGAGAGTGGCTTTCGCGCTTTCGATATCAGCGCGCAGTGCTTTGGCGCTGTCCACATCCTGCGCAGCATCGATGCGCTCGCGGAAATCATCGGCCAGAGAGTCGATATTTACTGTTTTTTCTTGTGCGCTCTGCGTGGTTGTGACGGTGTCACCTGAAATTTCAGACAGGTTAACGTGTTGAACCGGAGCAGGGTTAACTTCTCGCTCTTCACGGCGATCATCCAGTTCATCAGGGGTATACACGCCGAGAATTACATCTGGGCAGAACAGTCTTGCCCAGCGTTTCACTGCGAGATAAGCGAGTTGCTGGCGAGGGTCGTCAGCCCAAAGCGTTGAATTACGAGTCCTGGCCTGTGCCAGCAGTAGGTCAAGTTCCCTCGGTTGATCTTCACCTTTCAGCGTTGCGCGGATAATGATGCCAATGCCTGTTTCGTCAGCAAGAGTCCAGCCAGGAACACGGTATTCCCCTTTGTCGCCTTTACGAATCTGGAATTTCCCGACTACTTTTTCCCATGGCCCGTACCACTCATATTCAAAGCGGTTTGCCAGCACGCCGCTGCGTGAAATAACGGCATTTACCAGTTGCGCTTCGTATCCGAGAACGCCGTTAATCAGGTGCGTTTTCTGCGCTACGGCAAAGGGATTCATTTGCCATTGTGCCGCCTGCATCGCTACTGCCATGCAGTCAGCCTGATTTCCCTGCAGGTGTCTGGGGACTGTCGCCGCACCCTGCGCCATAATTTGAGCAAACGCGCTGATGGCGTTCAGATACTGGGAATCAAACAGGGCCACGTTGGAGTTAATTACGGCGTTCTGGTCAGCTACAGTTACGTTAGTGTTTTGCATCTTCATTCCCCTTATGCCTGAGTACGCAGCGCTTCAAGGCGGCGCAGGTCGAAGTCGTTCAGTTCGTCGGTGTAATCAGCGGTGATCGGCGCTGGCCACTCGCCAGTGTCAAAGCCGGTAGCGATGGCGCGCATCGCCTTGCGGTACTCGAGCATGCCCAGTTCCAGCAGTTCGGCGGATGCCTCGATGATGGCGATCCAGTGGTAGTTCTCGTCTTTGTTGACGAAAATCCAGAAGAACTGGTCCAGTGCTGCGGTCTCGCAATACATTGCCGCGCTCAGGTGGTAGTCACGGTCGATGATTTCGCGGTGCAGTTTGGCGCGCAGGCCTTCCTGCTTAATGTTCCACATGCTAATGGTTTTCAGGTCGGCGCCGATGCGCACCCCGTCAAGGTCGATTTCCAGATCCGGGCGCACACGGACTTCCAGACCGGTTTCGTCGTCGAAGCCAAAGTAGCTGACTTCTACTGCGCGGCTCGGGTGTGTCAGCAATTTGCCCGCGGTCGGGTGCTCGAGCAGGGCTTTCTGAATGCTCAGTGCAGTGCTCAGTTGCTGGCGGGTGACCAGCACTTTCCCATGCGGATTCTCTCGCCACGCATCCAACAGCTCGTCGGCGAAGACGGCGTTCGGGTTAACAGACTTTACGGCCTGAATCAGATCTGCTTTGGTACCGGACACTTTAAGCGGCGCCTGCTTCTGCACTTCCTGTGCAACAAGGTCAGGATTGATGATTGCCAACTGCTCGAGTAATGCATCGCGGCTACCGCTGGTTTTCACCTGTGCAGGCAGAGTGGCGTTGTATTCTTTGATGCAGGCTTTCATCGCCGCAGCGGTCTGTTTCTGATCTGCTTCGATACGCTGGTACTCTTCGGGCAGCGACATATAGCTCTGGCCGGTTTCCTCGGCTGAAGCACCCAGCGGCACCTGTGCAGGCAGAGTGGCGTTGTATTCCTCTAGCAAAGCTTTGATATCGTCTGCGCTCAATTGCGCTGGCAGACTGGCGTTGTACTCATCAATAAACGCGCGGATCGTTGCCATGGTGGTAAATGCGCCTTCCGGAATTATGGGTTCAACGCTAAATTCTTCATCGAGCTGCTCTGGCTGAAACGCCAGCGCATGCACCAGGTTACCCATGTCCAGAACAGGAGAGCGTTCTTTGATAATGGTTTTCTCGGGGTAAGAAGTACGCTAAGGACAAGCAGGTTGCGCGATGTGGTAATGCTGTTCCGCCGCCATTTGCAGAAGCATTAGTACGGGTTAATTTACCGGAGCTTTGTCAGCAGAAAGAAATCGCAGCTTAATGTCCGATTTTCAGAACAGTGCGTAACAAATCCTGCTACTTCAATGACGTAGATTCAAACTTGATATAATTATGCTCTTCACAACACGAGGAGCCTAAAATGCACCATTACATGATCCCTATCAACGGAACTGTTCACCTGATCAAGACTGACTCTCTAATCCCTGAAGGGACTGAGTATAGCTTTGAAGGAGAAAGTCTAATCTGCGCTCATGCCACTTTTAAATCTGGGACGTATGGCTTCCTGATACCAAAGGGAAATCAGTTGAATAGAGAGCATGCGTTCTGGCATGTAATTGGAATTCACCCTAACCCCCTGGAAATGGATAAACCGTAATCCATAATATGCATGTCATCCTCCTGTACACTCGATGGCATGCATCTTGCACTTTAACGGGAATGTTAAAGTGAAAAATACAATTTGAGCAATATTCAACCTGTCACAGATGGCGAACACCACCGCCATTTCGTGCATTCTGCTGTTTCTGTTACCCATTGCACTAATGCTATCCAATCACCGCTCGCTGAGGCGCTGGTGAGCGCGAACCTGCCGGAGCTATGACAGTCGAAACAAATCGCGACATAACATATAATCCCTTTCAATATAAAGAGAGGGATTATATGAAATTTTCTAGGATGATTGCTGGGACTGTATTTTCTGTGATGTTATCTGGCTGCGCTGCAGTACAGTACAACGACGGTGAGAAGGTTAGTATCCAGTCTGATGGCTGGTACGGACTCGATAGCCTTCATGAGACAGCTGTTAAAGCGTGTAGCCAATATGGTAAAACGAGAGCTACTTATCTTCATAGCGCAAATATGAATCCAAATTTACCCGCGGGGAGTGGTGTTCAGAATACATTCTGGAAATGCGAGCCTTAGATTTGTGAACTTTCAGCATCGCAGCAAAATCGAAAGAAGAGCAGGACAAGTTAAACGTTGACCAGGCTACATAGAAATAGCAGAAGCTAACATTAAATAGGGAATTTGAATGGAACTGTGGGTTGGTTCAATGATCGGTGGCGTAATCGGGGCAGTAATGGGCCATGGCGCAAATCACTTTATTGCGTGGTTTAAAGAAAATAAACAGTCCAGTCCAGAAAGAAAATTCATTTGTGCAGAACTAGTCTTCCTTCTTGAAAATTATGCTGTTAAGTGTGCTGAGGTTGTTCAGGATGATGGCGAACCTAATGGCGATCAAGGTGAGTATGACACGACATCAAAAATTCCTGACAAAATTGATTACTCGTTAGTTAAGGGAAACTGGAAGTCACTAAAATCAAAGACAATGTACGAAATATGTAGCCTTCCAATGAAACAAAATGAGGCTATGAAAGCCATTAATTTCGCTGGTGAATACATGTCGTCTCCTCCAGATCATCGAGAGTTTTTTGAAGAGAGACAATTCCAATTTGCCTTACTTGGGTTAAAAGCTGCTGAGATTGCTTCTGGAATCCGCAAAGAGAATGGCTTCCCTGATACAGAACTGGCATCGTGGGTGATCCCCGCACTTGAGGAAAGGCTTCATAAAATCAAAACCAAAAGGCTAAAATATCAAGACGAAGAAGACCTTTGATTTTCCATAATCAACCCTCCATAATTGAATCTGTCAGTCTGAGCAACTGACAACCTTATGCGCCACGGAGAGTAACATGGCGCAGTTACAATTAATCAAGCATTCCTCAGGAATCCTGATCCCCGCTACGCCGGAGACCAGCGATATTCTGCAATCAAAAATCAAACTTGGTGCCGTACTGGTAGCCGAGTTTCGTCAGGTGAGGAATCCCGCATTCCATCGCCGTTTTTTTGCGCTCCTGAATCTCGGGTTTGAATACTGGGAACCTACTGGTGGCGCGATATCCAGCAATGAACGTAAGCTCGTAAATGGATATGCTAAATTCCTCGCGGCATTTGGTGGAAACGAAGGCGCACTGCTGGATGCTGCCGAGCGGTATCTGGAGCAGGTAGCCAGTCGCCGAATTACCAATGGGATCAGCCTGTGTAAATCCTTTGACGCGTACCGTGCCTGGGTAATTGTCGAGGCCGGCCACTACGACGCAATTCAACTACCTGACGGAACTCTTCGTAAACACCCCCGCAGTATAGCTTTCGCCAACATGGACGAAACCGAGTTCCAGCAGTTGTACAAAGCCGCGCTTGATGTTCTGTGGCGCTGGGTATTGTCCCGGGCATTCAAGACTCAGCGAGAAGCGGAAAACGCCGCTGCGCAGCTTATGAGCTTTGCGGGGTGATGCGATGAAATTTTCCTGGTTCCACCATCACGAATGCACAACCGAGCAGGCCGACGAACTTATTGCCTGTTACCGACGCCGCGGCGCCACGGTAGAACGCAGCCTGAACCGCGACAATATCACTTGGACGGTTAGCGTGCAGTTGCCGGAAAGCGAGAAAGCGCCGCGCCCTAGCCGTGTCTGGCAAAACAGGGCGTGGGGGTGAGTATGGCTAAGTTACCGCGCCGGAAGTGCGCCAACAAAGAATGCCGCCAGTGGTTCCATCCGGTGCGCGACACGCAGACTGTCTGCGGTTATGAGTGTGCCAGCGCCGTCGGGAAAGAGCAGACCAGAAAAGCCCGTGAAGATGCTCAGCGTAAGGAGTCTGCCAAACAGCGCGCCACTGAGAAGAAAGAGCGAGCAGCCTGGCGCCAGCGTAAAGCTGCGGTTAAGCCGCTAAAGCACTGGGAAGATTTAACGCAGCGTGTCGTCAATGACTATATTCGCGAGCGTGACCATGATTTGCCATGCATCAGTTGTGGGACCTTCGACACCGTCCAGTGGGAAGCCGGGCATTACCGCTCACGTGGGAAAGCGTCACATCTCCGCTATCACGAAGACAATATCAGTAAACAGTGCCACCACTGTAACGTTCAACTGTCGGGCAATCAGCAGCAGTACCGCCTTGGCCTTATAGAGAAAATTGGGGCTGAACGCGTTGAGGCGCTCGAAAACAATAACACCCCGCACCAATACACCATCGAAGAACTCGAAGCCATCAGAAAGCATTACAGCGCGCTGAGGCGACAACTCGTCAAAGCAAGGGAGGCTGCATGACATTCGAATCCTATTTTGCCGATCACCTCCGCGTTCGTTGGCAACGATTGCGCTTATATCACTTTCCCGGCTCTGTGCTGACGGACTACCGAATACTGAAGAACTACATCAAAACCATAGGCGGTGCTGTATGAACACTCAATTTCTTGAATACGTGCGCCAGCAGCTGATGGTGGCCACCGCCGATTTAAGCGGGGCGACGAAAGGGCAGTTAATGGCCTGGCTGGAGAACGCGCAGTTCGACGAGAAAACCTTTAAGCGGAAGAAGCCTCGAGTATGGGATGCTGAAAATAAGAGATGGCAGGCTCTGGACAACCCACCAATCCCCGGCAAACAGTCGCATGCCAAGGGATCGCATATTCCGCTGGTGCAGCCGGTTGAATACTCCACTGCATCGTGGCGCCGTGCACTGATGACGCTCGAAGAACACCAGAATGCCTGGCTGCTATGGAACTACAGCGAGAATGTGCGCTGGGATAATCAGGTGCTGATTACTCAGTGGGCATGGGGCGAGTTCAGGGCTCAAATGGGCACCAAGAAAGTGGCCGGAAAAACGATGGACAGGTTGAAAGCCTTAATCTGGCTGGCTGCGCAGGATGTTAAAGCAGATCTGGCCGGGATTGAGGTGTATGAATACCAAAAGCTGGCGGAGCTGGTTGGCGTGGCTAAGTCGACATGGACAGAAACCTATCTCCCACACTGGCTGGCAATGCGTAGCATCTTTACGCGGCTCGATAGCGGCGCTCTAATATCAGTAACGCGATCACGTTCACAACAAAAGGCGACAAATTTGGATGTAAGTCTTGCAAAACCGAACTGAAATGGATATATTTCGTGTAAATCTGATATTGTGCCATTGTTGTATGCACTGGCAGTAAATGAGTTTTCTAGCCTGAGGTTAACGCCTTGGGCTTTTTGCTTTATAGCGATTTAAGAATTTCTAAAACCACTCTGAGACCAGCCCCGTATAATTCCCCCATACATACAGGAGGGGATATGGATAACGGGTTTTACTGGATCCAGTTTAACGGGACTGCTCAGGTGGCATATTTTACCAATGAGATTTTTGAAGACCTGGAGACAGGTAAAACGATCACTGGAGTCTGGCATCTAACCAGAGGCGACGACATCTGCCACAACGGTGAAGCTGAGGTTCTCGAAGGGCCGTTGCAGCCACCGAAATAAAAAACACCAAACATCCAATCCCTGGCTCTCGCCGGGGATTTTTCATTTCAGGCTCACGGGAATCATCTGCTACGTGCTTTGTTGATAAATCCAGCCCGTGAAGCCTGACCCTTTTATCACACACAGCGCCATCCGAAAAATCGGAGGTGAGGCTATGACCAGAATGAGCACCATTTACAGCAGACTTTCATATGGAACAGGAACCACGCTGACCGGCTGCGGTGTATCAGCGAAGGCATATGCCGAAACAGCTAAAACAGCAAAAGAGGTGTCCTGGATGTTGGCCGACAGAATTGCAGGGTTAAGCCTGAGCGACTGGGCAATTATTGTCGGTATCGCATGCACTGTTATTACCTGTGCAGTGAACTGGTATTTCCGCTGGAAAGAACGGGAGGATCGGCGCAATGGCTATACCACCAAAGCTGAAGAGTAAACTGAGCGCAGCGGTCGTTGGTCTGATTCTTGCCGGGGCTTCCGCGCCCGTTATTCTCGATCAGTTTCTGGATGAGAAAGAGGGTAACAGCCTGACGGCGTATCGCGACGGCGGCGGGCACTGGACGATTTGCCGTGGCGCCACGATGGTTGATGGTAAGCCGGTAATACAGGGCATGAAGCTGTCAGTTGAGAAATGCGCCCAGGTAAACGCCATTGAACGCGATAAAGCGCTGGCGTGGGTTGACCGAAATATCAAAGTACCACTGACCGAACCACAGAAAGCGGGTATCGCTTCTTTCTGCCCATATAACATCGGCCCCGGTAAATGTTTCCCGTCCACGTTCTATAAGCGAATTAATGCTGGCGACCGTAAAGGTGCCTGTGAAGCCATTCGCTGGTGGATTAAAGACGGTGGCAGCGATTGTCGTCTGACCAAAGGCCAGAAGAACGGTTGTTATGGACAGGTAGAGCGACGAGATCAGGAAAGCGCGCTGGCGTGCTGGGAGATAGACCTGTGAACAGACTTCTCGTTGCTGTTGGAATTGCAGTAGTCACCATTATCGCGGTCCTCTGCATGCTGTTGGCTCGCAGCAATGCCGTGCTGACAGCGTCCGAGAGCGACAACCGGGTACTGCGCAGTGACAACGCACTACAGGCGACGGTAATAACCACCCAGGCTTTCAACTTCAACCGGTTTAGCCAGGTAGCCGAGAACGCCAATCGCCTTAACTCACTGATAGATGCCGGCACCGAGAAAACAGTGATCGAATACCGGGAGATTCTCCGACGTGAAAAAACCTGTGATATACCTGTTCCTGCTGATGTTACTAGCGGGCTGCTCAACTACGCGAACCGTTTACGTGCCAGCGCAATGCACGCCGATTCCGGGTACGCTGACGCAGCCGTTGATAGTCCCGCTGCCGCCAGCACGCTGACGTATTGCCAGGCTGTGCTCTGGATTAAGCCGCTGCTTGCTACCATTGATAAGGCTAACAATCAGCTATCAGGGATACGGGAGATAGAACGTCAGCGGCAAATACCAACGACTTTAAAATAGAGGGAAAGTTATTCCCATGTGAATTTTGTCGTTTGCGTGTTGAAAGTTATAGTAGCTTGGCACCAGTTTTTCCCAGTAAGAACTTTTTCAATGCAATGTGTGGCGTAAAGATCATCTGGTGGAGTGAAAGATGTATATTCGCTTTCGCTGGTTAACTTGAAGTCATGTATAGATGCTATTGCCGTGCGTCCTTCACTATCGATGTTACGGTAGCAGGAAATTCTCGCTTCATAAAATTCGTCTGGCAAACCTTCTAACATACATCCGGTAGCCCACTGGAGGAGCTGTTCAGTGGAATGCTCTTTTGGTTCTTCGGAAGTTTCTTGCTGATTAGCGATTAGTTTCTTGAGGGTATCGATGAAAGAAAACATATTAACTCCATATTGTTAATACCAATAACATATCATTTATGAGCTGACACCATCGTAATGGTGTAACTGCATCAGATGCAGGGGCAGGTTTTAATGGTCGGTAGGCCAGTAATGACTCGGGCTTCGTTATCAGCTGTGTCAAAGCTTGTGGTGCAAAGCTTTTGGTAGCGGCCTGTGGTGAAGCCAGCTTTTTGCGTCGAACTCAGCAGAGGATTAATTGTTTTACACTTGGCTCTATGAATCCGCGTAAAACGGGCATCACTTTTAGTGTTCCGCCCACTGGTATTTTTTAAAGCATTCACGACAAATCCGTCAGGATTGTTGAGCAGCCACTCACGATAAGCCAATTCACTATCTGAGTGATAATCACTTCTGAATATTTTGAAGGCCATATTATATCTCCATGTAGTTTATGGTGATGAATATATAGCAAGGTATCCATATGGCAAAACCGGACTGGGGCGTGCTTCAGCAACGGTTCCTTATTTGTTAACTGAAAATATCAGCCGGTAAAGGATATCACTGATTGTTGTTTTCACTTTGAGATAGAAACGAAACCATCTCAAAAGAACCACTGAACTTCGACAATACACCTGTTTACAGCATTCGGCTCTGTTCAATAGGTAAAAATATCTAAACTTCACTGATAAATTGTCGATATCTATACTTTCACTGCACGAAATCAGACAATCCGGTATCAGGGGCAGTTCTGGAGACTGAATACAGCAACGGATGTTCCGTTCACGACCCGCGGAACGGATGCCATAAGCTGGGCAGAGGATGTTAATCATCTGGTCCTGATGGACGCTGACATGCTGCGTCAGGAACTGGCACTACCGGATGGAGCCTGGCTGGTAGGACTGGGTGATTTGACGCTGGGTGAGATACTGGCTCAGAAAATCTTCATTATTGTCATTACCGGACAGTCGAATGCAGTCGGTGCAAATAGTGGAGGGCCTAATCCGGCAAGCGATAAAATCGTTATCTGGGATGGTGCAACGGGCGACTGGGGAGGCAGTGATTATACCCGTCCACCGCTGTCACGCTCCAGTCCGAACGGGAACGGCGGCAACAACAATATTGCGCTGGCATTTGCACATCGCCTTGTGGATGAGTTTAAGGCAGAAAAGGTGTTCATCATCTATGATGCGGCAGGTGGGCGTTCCATTGAGGACTGGACAGGGGATGGGGTTAACTCAGTCCGCTACGCAGCGATAAAAGGCAAGGTTGAAGCGGCGCTGGCCTCACCGGAAATTGTCGCCACAGGGAAGACGAGAGTCGATATGGTTGTCTTTGCGCAAGGGGAAGCTAACGGACTGACAGATACCATTACGGATTACCGCAGCAAGCTTGCCACGCTGGACAGGCAGTTTCGTGCTGAAAGCTGGATGTCTGATACCACACCGATGTTTATCATGGGTATGAGCGGATTACACATGCGCTACCAGGTCTGGCAGGCGCAACTGGATTATTGTGAAAACCACAACCGCAACTGCATTTATGTGAACTCTGCAGGACTAAAGACACAATACGACGTTGATGGTGCGGGAGATTACACGCACTGGCTGGGTACATCCCTTTGGGAACATGGCTATTATCGAATCTGGCAAGCACTGCATGAACGCGGGGTCACACACCGCCATACTCTTGCAGCGTTCTCTGCCCGGGGGGCGGGTCCGTGGAGTGGTGAGGCCATCGCGCTGGCAAAATTTTCGAGCCTGGTAAGTGCAGGCTCCACGACGGGTGATTTTCCGGCGAACGGCCCTGCTGCGTCGCACGCGATTCACTGGGGATACCAGTGTCAAGCGACAAACTATTCTTTGGCTGGCGGCTATCAGAACATGATGGATACTGGCGCTAATTATTCTGTTTCCTGGGGACGCCTGAACACGTTCAGTGCAGTCGCGCAGTACTCATCTGCATTTGGATATGGCAACACGATTAATGCGCCTTATGCCTTTGCTGCTGGGCGAGGACATACTATAGCGGATCCGTATTGCGCGGCTCTCGGGTCTTTTTCTGAATACAAAACCTCACTCGAAGACCCAGTGCGTTTTCAAGTGGGGACAGGAAAATCGGAAACCTTACCTAAAACCGGCTTTGCCGTCTTTGAATCAGGGCGCGCTCTGTTTTCAGGTAAAATCGATTTCAGGACAGACAATGCTTTCTCTGTTGGAACGCCAGGCGCCCGCGCGTCAGTTATCTATGCGGGTACTGCTGCAATCAACACCTCTGATATAACGACGAAAAAATTACGTGGAGTGTTAACCGATGCTGAATTACGGGCATGGGCTAAAGTGCCGCCGACAATTTATCAGATACTGGAATCACTGAATGAAAAAGGTGAGGACGCGCGGCTACACGCAGGGCTGATTGCACAGGATATTGCTACGGCGTTTGAATCTGAGGGGCTGGATCCGCGCCGTTACGCGTTGTTCTGTGAAGACGAAATATTCGAAGAAGTATTCGAACCTCAAATCAGGACTGTTTCACGTCAGAAGCGTGGGCCGGGAGTTATCAGGGAGTCCGGTATTGTTGACGGCGTAGAAGTTACGGTCGAGCGTAGAGTCGAAGACGCGCTTCAGTACAAGCTTGTTAATGATGAGTTCGTGCCCGAGATTGAAGAAGTGGAAGAGACTGTGATGATTCCGGTTCGAAAGTCAGCCGGAATACGCCTCGGGCTGCGTTATACAGAATGCCTTATTTTTGAAGCGGCTTATCAGCGCTCTGTCAGCACTAAGCTGGCGGCTCGCCTTGATGAGCTTGAGATAGGGAGGGCGTCCTTAAATCAGTAAAAGACCATCTGTTCCCGCACCTTACGCAGCCAGGTGTGGGAACAGTGATAGCTAAAATCCAACCCGTCAGTATCTATTCCACTTTTCCGACGAACATATCAGGGCCAATCTGCTGGATGTCTTTGACACTACCGGGGCGGGGTCAGTCCAAAAATGACTCTGAGGTGTCTGTTAAATCCGTGGCGATTCATCTCCTGTTCATCGCTCAGTTAGCTTTTATCCGTTCCCTCCACTTCTTACGCAGCATACATACTTCGGTGCTGGCCGAAGCGTCATACTTTCGTCGGTAATAAACTGATCGGAAATTAACGACGGAGCTAAATCATGATTGCGGTACTTTTTGAAGCTGACGCCCTGCCAGAGGGACAGGAAAGATATCTTCAGCTTGCTGCCGAACTGAAGCCTTTACTGTCAGACACGCCGGGTTTTATTTCTATTGAGCGCTACCAGAGCCTGAGCGCGTCCGGAAAAATTCTTTCTTTGTCATGGTGGGAAGATGAGGAATCTGTAGCAGGATGGAAGCAAAATGTTATGCACTTGGCAGCACAGAAAGAAGGTAAACAGTCAATTTTTTCATTCTACAGAATACGTGTTGCCAGAGTGTTCCGTGATTACTCTTCTGATAAGGAGGCACATCAGCATGTATGACATTCACGTCATTCTAAGCAATACTCCGGGTTCGCTGCCTCACTTGGAAGTGTGCTGGGCAAAAAAGGTGTGCGCCCTGATGGATAGGCGCGCGTGGACAGTAATGGGGAGATTCTTCTTTCATGTCATGGGTGCGTTGGCGGAGATGGAGAGAGAGCTTATTGTTGAGCGAACACGGGCTGGCTTAGCAGCTGTGCGCGAAGATGGTCGGATCGGCGGCAGACGGCCAAAGTTAACCGCAGAAGAGTGGGCTCAGGCTGGAAGGTTGATTGCTGCAGGTGAGTCAAGAAAACGTGTGGCTATAATTTATGATGTAGGGGTGTCGACGCTATACAAAAAATTTCCTGCGCGGTGTTGAGAAGACGCCACGCGTCGTCGTATGCAAGAACGGGCGGCGGCGAACTGGCGAACGTTCGATAGTGCGAGTATTGAATGATTGCCAGTCCGCTTTGAGCAAGTAGCTGACGTTGTAATGTTCGATACACAATTTCTGGGTTAGTCCATAAATGGCTAGCAGGTCTATATTCGTTCCTTGACTAATGTTGAGCTGCTTTACAATAGATTTTTGCTGTATTATCAATCTAATCGCTAACGTGCTTTTCTCGGACGAGCTACAGCAGCGGCTGGTATCTGTGAGTTTTTTGCGTTGAAGGGGCCCAGCGCTATAAATAATTTTCGAATGGGAATTTGATCATGAAGAACTATTGATCTGCACGCATACCAATAATCAGTAACTTATTGTAACCTTCGTGAAGGGCTTCACTTACACTGTAATGGTTGAATATTAAAACTATAATGGGATCCAATGGCCTTTAATAAGTTGCCTTTTAAATCTTCTAATGGGTGGGATATACAGCTCATGCGGGGCAATCCCGACTGTGGAACCTTCTACAAATGGATTTATGACGAGCTCGCAAATGTGACCAAAAATTGGCCGCCCAAAATCACGGCACTGACAACTGGTCGACAGGGGAATTTAGGTGAATTCCTGTCGTACAAAGTAGCAGTTGTTAATGGCCTTCATGGGAAAAGTAATGGGTATACAGTGGCGCTTATGGGAGCCCTTACTCCGCTTCAAAATGGGGCCCCAACAGGGTTGGATACCACCATTCTTCATTTGGATCCCAGTGGCGATACCAGTGAAGACTGCCTGTACATCATGGAAGTAAAGACTACCGGCGCTGTTAATCTAACCTATGCGACGGCACTCATTGGTGATTATGAAAAGCTCTTGGGTAAAACGACGGTAGCAGGTTCGTTAGGTCAAAGATTTAACTGGCTCCTAGGCTATTTGAAAGAGATACATGAATTCTCAGATGAAGAGATTGAGCGGGTAGGCAATCTCTTCATGCCTGAAGCTAAAGACTGTAAAGGTATCAGGTTGTTACCAACTCTCGTACATGATCGCAATGTCGGTGATAAAGCTGCTGTCAGCGCATTAGACCATGTTGCTGTAGAAATTGAAAAGCAAGGTTGGGGCAAGCAGACCATTGAACCTTGGAGCATTGCAATAAGCAATCTGACTAAGTGCCTTGTGCATCTTTCAAATAATGTAAGTACAATGCCATGACCAACCTACCTGTTTCAGTCAAATTTCTTGATAGTGCTGCTTCATCCGCAGCAAAGGCAAGAGGTGTTGAACCTATATGGTCGACAGCTGATCCACTCGATGTAGCAACAGCACTCAAATGCATTAACGCTTTTCAAGTCCGCGTTAATGTCGAAACCCTTGAAGCACTCGATGATGAGAACAACGCTAAGCCTCTTATCGCTGCGGCTCGTATTTTACAGTCGACTGCACAGCATTTGCGGAGTGCAAACAAACCATCAAATAGCGCCGACATTAATGACTTATTGTTATATTCGGCACTTGCTTTTGCGATGCATGGTAATTTCCCTAGTGCTCATGCAGCCCTTTTAGATATATCGTCAGACTTTCTTGAGGAAAGCTTGATGTTGCGTATGGTCGTAGCAATATGCGATCCCTGTGACAAATCAGTTAGATATAGTTCGGGCGATATTAAATTTGAGTCTTTTCGGCGAAGCTGGTATCTCGCTTTGCGCAGTAAATATATCCAAGTGCGAAATAAAGAATTCCGACGTGCACTCAAGCTTTTTACTAAAACAGCGTTGGCAGGCACCATGGCGGAAGGTGCTCTTATGCTGGGTGGCCGAATGGCAGCTCACCAAGCTAAAAGGTTAGCTACAGCTAACCTTTTAGATGACGCTCCTGAAATTCCAAATTGGTTTATCCGAAACTCCATAAAATCGGGCATGGTGACTTTGCTTCCTCCGCAACACATGCTTTTAAGTAAGAGACGAATTGCCAGACATGGACGTAATACTCTCTTGACGCTACCCACAAGCACTGGCAAAACTTTTGTTGCTGAAGCTTGTATAGCCTCTGGTTTAGTTAATGATGGCCTATGCGTCTATGTAGCACCGTATGTCGCCGTTGGAGAACAAGTGAAAGATTCACTACGGAAGCGATTTGGTGATGAGGTACCTGTTGTTGCGATGTTTGGTGGTTTCCAGTCTGAGGCCTTGAACATCTTCTCTCAAAAAGAGATTTTCGTTGCCACGCCAGAGCGATTTGATGGATGGCTTCGCTCCGGTGAAAACCTCGAACGGCTCCGTACCGTCGTTTTCGACGAGATCCATATCCTCGAAAATGGCGTCCGCGGGGCCCGTGTGGAAGGTCTACTGTCACGGCTTCGTCTCCTTCAAAGAACCAATCTGGACCTTCGCATCATAGGGTTGTCGGCTGTGTTGACAGAGCCTCAGCTTGTATGTAAGTGGCTTGGCGTGCAAGTTGATGACCTTCATCAGATTGGTTGGAGACCGACTGCACGTCGATTGGCAATGTGTCTTGCAAACGGTGATATGTACTGGGTTCACGGTAATGATGCTCTCCGCCCTAAAGGCGAACGAGCGACTTCGATCATTTCTGAATCTGTAAAGATCGACCTTCCTGGGCAGATCCGACCTGCACCTTTTGCGAATGCAAATGAGAAAAGTGCTGCCATCAATGTCGGATCTATAGCACGAGACCTTCTAACTCGTCTCGGCTCGCCTGGTTTGGTAGTATGTCCTCGAAGGCTAGACACTAGATTGCTTGCTCGTGAATTGATGAATAGCCGCCAGTATATCGAGAACATGGATGTCCAGAGGACCGCAAAAGATATCCTCGCACGTTACCCCTATTTGGATTTTCTTGCTGAATGTCTACTAAGTGGAGTTGCCTACCACAATGCGTCTCTGCCCTTTGATGTACGCCGCGACATAGAACGGCTTACTCGCGAACGAGCCCTATCAGTGGTCTGTGCAACCACCACGCTTGCAGAGGGAGCAGACCTGCCGTTCCGCTGGACTATTGTGGCTCATTGGCTCAGTAGTATGCATGGCGACGGCACGAGCATGAAATCAATGACTTTCCGCAACATAGCAGGCCGCTGCGGCAGGGCCGGTGCTTTTTCTGAGGGGGATACGATTCTCTTTCAAAACTTAATGGGGCCTCCATCCAGAATAAGGAGGCAGCAAAACAAGCATCTTCTTGAAGAGGTGATGTTTTCATCCTCGCCACTTATGTCAACGCTCGGGGGCGGATGGATTGAGACATCCACTCAGGGACAGCAATTAATTGAGGCCACTTTCAGTGCGCAGCTATTAGCTTGTATCGCAGAGCACCCACAAGCTGAAAATATTGTTTCTGAGTTAGCTGATGCTTCTTATGCTGGGCAAACCGACGGAGAGGATAACATTCAACGTATTTTGTCAGAAACTATCACCAGCATTTTGGATGACAAACAGGTTGGTGGCGCAATGGCGGTGATGAATAGTCCAATCCGGCTAACTGAGTTCGGTCATGCTGCAAATTTAAGTGGATTCTCGCCTTTTACCTGTCGGTTGATGTTTCAATTCCTGTCAGGGGAAAACTTTAAATCTGGTGGTGCACTTTACAGTGAACTATTGGGGCTGTTCAACAACGTTCCTGAGCAGCCAAACGAAACGTTGAGGAAAATTTTCTCAGGATCATCTCACAGGAATGTCCTCAGGGCCGACAACCTTGAGGACATGTTGACAAACTTGCTTCTGCGTATGGACCTACGCACGGTTTTTGAACTTCTGCGCAGCAAGAAGTCCAAAGCTCAGCCTGACACTGTTGAGACGATGTTTGAGGAGTTCGTATCATTCTTAAATAGCGTTGTTGGGAATTTTCTGCCATGGCTTCTCAGAGGTCTTGCGAGACTTGGTAAGTACGGAAGCGAGGAAGCAGCAGCAATCAATTGGTCGAATATGGCCAAGGAGATCGAAACTGCACTAAGTGCTACTGGGGGGGAGACGGCAGCCGATGATTCTATGGTACCAATCGAATGAACAACTTAATATAAGGTTTCAGATATTGCATGATTGAAACACAATAGTTCATGGTTACCACCATTATTACTCCGAGTTGGCTGCCTAGCAATGTCGTTAACTTCCGCTCCTGGCACAGAGTGGACTGTCAGGTTAGGTTTGGCTCTGTGCCATAAGACTGCCAGCTCAGGTCTGAGCTAATACTACTCAAGCGATATGATGGTTCAAGGCGTTTAATCTGAAACCAGCCACATATCAGCCTCTTCAAACATTTCCTGAACAATACGGCTTATCTGTTCCTTCTCATGCTTGCTGGCGTCAGTGTTGATCGCCGGCAGCGTCATCATCGGTTTAACCCGGACATCAGCATCGGGGAAAATCCGGTGAACCCTCTTGGTCAACTCGCCCAGAATGATATCTTTTGCACCGGGCAGGCCATCAAAATTCCTTTTGTCATAAACGAGTTCCACGAACATTGCTTAATGCCTCTTTACTGGATGGGTATACAGTATTTATACTGTGTTTTTATCCAGTATTCAAGAGGGGCTAATGATGCCACGACGTAGCGATATTGAAATAGCCTGGCATGCTTCGATACAGCGAGAACCGAATGGCCGGAAGACTGTCACCACACAGCGGTTTGTCCAGGAACTGGGTAAGGTTAACTGGCACTGGACAATGAAGCAGGCCAACGATTGGATAGAATGTTATGTGACAACATTCCGCGATGTCTCCACGCAGGAAGGCGAGAACCGAACCTTTCAGCTGTTCAATCCAAACGGAGGACTATAGCCATGGGGTTCCCTTCACCGGCCAGCGATTACGTTGAAACGAGGATCTCACTCGATCAGCAGCTTATCAGCCAGCCAGCAGCGACTTACTTCATGCGGGCATCGCGTTCACATTTCAGGGAAGGGATACTCCAGGGAGCGCTGCTTGTGGTAGATGCGTCACTTACTGCCTGCGATGGCTCACTGCTGATTTGTGCAATCGACGGGGAGTTCAGGATCAAGCGATATCGGACTTATCCTCAACCCCACTTGATTAATCTGGAGAGCGGGAGAAGGGAGGCGCTACCAGTAGATGATGACGGTTACGGTTCTGTACCCGCTATTTTCGGGGTGATTACTTACATCATTAATGATGCCAGGAACGCGGAGTTTGATGATTGTCCGGCGATGTGAATAGCTGAAATTTTACGGTGAAGTCGATGCATTAAGTCGGGGGTTTTTCCCCGATTATTCCCCGTTCAGAAAACAGACATAAAAAACCAGCCGTAACAGGCTGGTTCTTAGAGGATTTTTGGTCGGCACGAGAGGATTTGAACCTCAGCCCCCCCAACACCCCATGCTGGCAAGTTACCGCTTAAGGGTTGCTATGTGCCAGGAGCGGAAGTTAGAGATTATCTGCCAATCGATAAGATCGCTGCCTAAGTCGTAGCGATTCAGCACTGTTTTTAGCGGCGCTAGATTGCGAAGTCATGCTTTGCTGACTTGCCGTTGTGCTCTTTACGAGCAAGGTTTTCAGGCATTGCCAGTGTTAACAGTAGCGTGAAATCAGAGGGATAGGTGAAGAAAAACAAAGGGGCTTTGGCTAATCTTTAGCATTGTTTCTGCTATAGTAGAGCGAAATTTTATCTGTATGATTTTGTTTGATTAACTCTGAGAAGTAGCTCTCTCGGTGAAGATGGGGAAAGGATATCAATGAGTGATGACAGTTATAAATTTCAAAAGCTAACGCCGATCAGCGATGTTGATCTGGGTATATATAAAAATGCGATTGATTTTGTTTTTGCCAATGACGATCTAAAAAACATTGCAATATCAGGGCAATATAGCGCAGGGAAAAGTAGCCTTGTCGAATCCTATAAAAAAAATCATTCGAATATAAAATTTGTTCATATCTCACTTGCTCATTTTAGAGCGATGGAGGAAACTGAAACTAATGAACCAGGTAAAGATATAAATGAAACCGCGTTAGAAGGTAAAATTCTTAACCAGTTAATTCACCAGATTAATGCTGATGACATTCCCCAGACGCATTTTAAAGTAAAGAAAAAAATAAGAACGAGCAGCGTTGTGATAAATACCATCTTCACGGTGTTATTTATCGCCACGGTACTACACATCATTCTATTTAATAAGTGGGAGAAATATGTTTCACTTTTATCTGATGGTAATTTAAAGACACTACTTACATTATCAACTAAATACGATACGCTTTTAATTAGTGGATTTATATGTACTATCCTATCTTGTGTTTTTATTTACAAGTTAATAAAAATACAAAAGAATCGTAATGTTCTTAAGAAAATAAATTTACAGGGCAATGAAATAGAGATTTTTGAAGAAAGTAAAGAGTCTTATTTTGATAGGTATTTAAATGAAGTATTGTACCTTTTCGAGAACGTTGATGCTGATGCCATTATTTTTGAAGACATGGATCGTTTTAATAGTAATAACATTTTTGAACGTCTTCATGAGGTGAATAGACTGGTTAATATTCAACGGAGCATAGCAGGGCACAAGAAATCGACGTTACGTTTTATTTACTTACTTCGTGATGACATCTTCATTTCGAAGGATAGAACGAAATTCTTTGATTATATCATTCCAGTTATTCCTGTTGTTGATAGTTCTAACTCTTACGATCAGTTTATCTCACATTTTGATGATGGGGGTATTCTCAAACTGTTCAATGAAAGATTTCTACAAGGGATATCGCTATATATTGATGACATGAGAATATTGAAGAATATTTATAATGAATTTCAAATATATTATAATAAATTAAATACGACAGAGCTTGATTGTAATAAAATGTTGGCCGTTATTGCCTATAAAAATATTTTTCCACGAGATTTTAGTGAGTTGCAACTTAATCAAGGTATGGTTTTTGCCTTATTTTGTGAGAAGGATAATCTTATTATAAGAGAAATAAAAGAAATAGAAAAAGATATTAGCGATAGAAAAAAAGAGATTGAGGTAATTAATGGTGAAATACTCAATTCTAGTCAGGAGGTTGATGCTATATATGATAAGGAACTGTCTAAATATAATAACTCTTACTATCATCAGGCTGAGAAAGCTGATATAGAAAAGAGAAGGGCGGCTAGAAAAGAAAGTGTTGAAAATAAAATTAATGGGAAAATAGAAGAAATCAATGAGCTTATATCAAGATCAAGAGAGAGTTTGGTTTATTCTAGGAATAAAAAACTTAAAGAAATAATAACAAGAGAAAATATTGATGAAATATTTAAGCTCACCTATGTCAATGAAATTGGAGAAAAAAGAGATTTTAATGAAATAAAAAGTAGTGAGTATTTTGACTTGCTTAAATACCTTATTCGTGATGGCTATATTGATGAAACCTATGCCGACTATATGACCTATTTTTATGAAAATAGCCTGAGTCGAATTGATAAGATGTTTTTACGCAGTATTACCGATCAAAAAGGTAAAGAGTTCACTTATCAACTCAAGAACCCCAAGCTGGTCGTTGCCCGCCTTCGAGAAGTTGATTTTGAACAGGAAGAGACGCTTAATTTTGATCTATTAGCTTATCTGCTTCAAACGCCAGCACATGTAAACTTAATAAAACGTTTATTCAAACAACTAAGAAAAGATAGAAGATTTGAGTTTATTCGCGGCTACTTTGAAACTGAGAGGGTTCAGCCAGGCTTCATTAATCGATTAAATACACAGTGGCCTAAGTTCTTTTCTTATGCGCTGACAGAGAGTGAATTTTCTGCTGATTGGGTTAGACGCTACTCTTTAGGCACATTTTATTATTCTGCCAGTAACGACATTGAGGCCATTAACATTGATAATTGTCTGACTGATTACCTCTCGGATTCGGTGAATTATTTAGCAATATCAGATCCGAAGGTTGACAAGTTAATTAGTGGTTTTAATTTGCTTAACGTCTCTTTTGTCAGTATTAATTTTGAAAACGCAAATAAATTACTCTTTGATGCGGTTTATCAGCATTCACTTTATGATATTAATTTTGCCAACCTGACCTTAATTCTGAGTAAGGTTTACAAGCTTAACAGTGAAGATGATATTCGCCATAAGAACTATACACTAGTGATGTCACAGCCTGATTCTCCCTTGGCTAATTATGTTAATAACCATATTAGTGACTATCTGGATATGGTTTTATCTAGTTGTGATGGTACAATCGCGGATGATGAAGTCATTGTTTTATCCGTTCTTAATAATGAGGGAGTATCTGATGAACAAAAAGGCCATTATATAAACTCTTTGCAAACTTTCGTGACCTCGCTGAGTGAGGTTGAGAGCGAATCCTTATGGTCATCTTTGTTGGATAAAGATAGAGCAGTTTGCTCTGAGGAAAATATTGTCTCTTATTTTGAATATGTTGATGGACTGGATAACTCACTTATCGAATTTATCAATAGAACTGATGTAGAGTTGAATTTTAATAATATCAACATTGATGATGACCTTAAAGATAAATTATTTAATTCAATTGTTATCTGTAATGATTTATCAAATGATAAATATAAAAAATTAATTTGTTCACTAAATCTTATTTATAAAACCTCCTTTAACGTTAGTAATATAGCGGGTGATAAGTTCAAGATATTAGTGGATAAAAATATTATTCGCATGAGTATTGCCCCACTTAATTTCATACGAGATAACTATTCGGAGCAACTTTCCTATTATATTGATAAGAATATCAGGGCATACGTTGAATTAATGACGATTGATAACTTTATTTTGGATGAGGCTATATCAATATTTTCTTGGCAAGTTGATGATGATTTGAAAGTTAAGCTACTAGAGTTTGTTAAAACACCGTTGGCTATTCATGGTAAGAATTACTCTCAGGTCGTTAATGACTATATTTTAGAAAATAATTTTAAACCAGATGAACTTCTAATCTTGACGTCATCTTATAAAATTTGGGGAACTTCTACTCAGTCACTCATCTTGAGTCGGGCAATACAGGATATATCAGCATTGATAGTAAGCCCTAATGATGTTTCTGAACCGTTACTAAAAAACCTGTTTGTCGCAGAGGGACTGAATATGCAGAATAAAATAGCACTGCTAATCGCTTTGTTGCTGAGTAAGGGTTTGAGTAAGACGACTTGCAAAGAGTATCTTGATCTGCTTGGTTTATCGGAATTCAGTAAAATTTTGGGGCGAGGCAAACCTAAAATTGAAGTTGATTCAACTAATCAAAGTTTATTAACAGCATTAAGAGATAACCACTTCTTCTCTGATTTTGAGGTGGATGATGATAATCCCACTTATTATAAAATAACAAGGCGGCGCTCTATGTTTGGCTCAGATACATAGCATCATGTATTTTTCTACAGTTTGGGCACTTTTATAGTGCCCAATTTTTACGCTGAAACTTACGTAGCTAATCTGACCTTTTCCCAGTTGACGAGTACACCTAGGTGTTCGTGAAGCCCTCAGTGTGTTGGGACAGATGCGAGAGTCCGCTCTTCGCGGACCTTTTGCTCAGTCAGTTCGTCCGCTCCGTGCCAAGAGCAGACATTGCTGACACGATAATCGCCACCAATAATCTCAATCGCCTATATGGTTACGTTCCATTGCTCTCATAACCTTCTCGACAGAATCAAATACATCCATTCTCTGCATATCATGCGGGTATTTGGTGTATTCATAACCTTCTATGGCGAGATCCCATGTACTTTTCTTAAATTCACACTTATATAACTGCACTGTCTTGTTTAAAACCAATGCCTCTAATGCATTGTTATTTCTAATTATTTCATCAAGACCTTTCTTGTTAATCCCGATATAGATACCGGTCACCGATTTCATATCAGCTATTTTATCAATTAAAACAGTACCTTGCCTTTGTAATGTTCCTGTCTTTTTTATTATTCTGATTTCTTCTTCATATTTCCAATGCAACGATTTAGTAAGCAACAATTTACTAATTACATCAGTATCATAGATATTTTCATGCGTGATTTTTAGTTGGCTTTTTATTCGATTCTCTAAATAATCAATATCACCTTTCTGAGCTGTAATCAGGCATTTTGCTTCATCATCGTATCCTGCTTTCTCAGTGTCGATTGCTACAACAAATCCTTGATGCTTTTCAGCATAGTGTGACCACATCAAGACGTTGAGTGGGTTTTTTGAAAGGCATAAGCAGGCAAGGTTTTGATTGATCTCATACCTCATCGTTAATGATTCAATTGATTCATCATCAAGTGCATATCCATAACTTTCGAAAGGATCATTAAACTCACTGTGCGGGGTGAATTTTATGGAAATGTAGCCATCTTTGAAGAATCGATCTAATGAAGCATTGTCTATGTATTTGTACAAAATCATAAAATACTCAGAATTATTTATAAGTGTTATCAGTGTACAGCCTTTCGCTAGGGTAGGTGTAAGCATCCAACTTAACGACTCGCTCTCATTCAGAAATTATGGCACATGGATTAGTTTTCCCGAAAGCGAACTACCACTTCTCGCTCATAAGGGACAACCATACTCAAATCTCCCACATTGCAGGAGATTTGAGTATGAACACGTCACCGTGGAACAAAGACCGTATCATCGGCCAAAAAAGACCACTTCAGATATCTCATATCTGGGGGATCCGAATCCGGCTTGAACTGGAAGGTAAAACGCGTGATTTAGCTCTGTTCAACATGGCCTTAGACAGTAAGCTACGAGGCTGTGTTCTGGTGAACCTCAAAGTATCTGATGTTGCATATGGTAGCTCGGTTTCAAGCAGAGCTACGGTGCTGCAACAGAAAACCGGTAGCCCTGTGCAATTTGAGATAACCAAAGGGACAAGAGAAGCTGTTGCTGCATTGATAAAGCTTGGCAATTTGCACAGTAAAGACTTCTTGTTCCGGTCTCGGGTCGGAACTAACCGGCACATATCAACCCGACTATACAACCGAATCTTTCATGGGTGGGCCATAAGAAACTGGAAAGCACGGTCCGTTATCTGGGCATTGAAGTAGATGATGCTTTAGAGATCTCTGAATCGATTAAAGTCTAAAGTAGTCAGGGCTGCAACCGCAACCCTGTGCCAACAGGGGACGTTCGACTTTTATAACGATCCTGAGCACAACATTCTCTCAGTGCCAAAAAACTTCCTGTAAAATATTGATTGGCTGAGGTACTGCTCAAGCGTCAGACAGGTAGGGCACGGTCTTTCACAACCGTTTTCATAACCAGCGTTGAGGTTAGCCGCTGCACCCCTGGCATACCGGAGAGTTTTTCATCATACAGCTGCTGAAAAGCCGGCAGGTCCCGGGTGATAACGTGTAGTAGATAATCCGGATCGCCAAACAATCGTTGCGCCTGAATAATTTGCGGTATCTCTTTTAATGCCGCCTCGAAGGTGCTGACCGCCTGCCGGTCTCCCTCGCGCAGGGTGACGAAGACTATGGCTGAAAAGTTCAGCCCGAATCTGGCCGGGTCGAGATACGCCCGGTAGCCGCTGATAACACCTTCCTGTTCAAGTGCTCTGACCCGACGCTGGCAGGATGATAAGCTGATCCCCACCCGTTCCGCCAGGTCAGTTAGCGAAAGTCGTCCGTCCTGCTGAAGCTCTGCAAGAATATTGCAGTCTGTTCTGTCCATTCCTAATAACCTCCCGGATTGCATACGTTTTCATGCTTTAAATGAAAGCACATTCCGCATAAAAAGCGATAATCTTTCTTCTCTTTTAAACGTATCAGTCAGGAAAGGGTTTCAATATATGCAGTTTTCAGACACTGATAAAGGGCCGGTCAGAAATGGGACCTATGAGGATAACGGCGCATGTCAATGAGTATGTTCGCCGCGTTCTGGGCTGTTTCCGTGCTTTTCGTCATCACGCCGGGTGCCGACTGGGCCTACGCCATTTCAGCCGGCATTCGGGGACGCCGGGTTATGCCAGCAGTAGCTGGCATGCTGAGCGGTCATCTTGTTGCAACGCTTATAGTGGCAGCGGGCGTTGGCTCGGTCATTGCGGGCACACCGGGCGTACTGACCGCTCTGACCGTTGCCGGCGCTGGCTATCTTCTCTGGCTCGGCATTGGCATGCTGCGCCACCCGTCAGCGCCGGTGGCGGAGCAGAATGAAGATGCCGGTTCGCGGCTGAAGTGGGCGCTTAAGGGTTTTTGCATCAGCGGTCTTAATCCAAAGGTCTTTCTGTTGTTTTTAGCCCTGCTGCCTCAGTTCACCGACGTCCACGCCCCCTGGCCGCTTCCGCTGCAGATGACCGCGCTGGGGCTGGTACATGTGATCAGCTGCGGTGTGGTCTACCTGCTGGTGGGGTATGGCTCCGGCACGGTGCTCCGGACGCGCCCGCGCGCTGCGCTGAATATCAGCCGGATCTCAGGCGGCCTGATGATCATTGTTGCGGCCCTGCTGCTGGCAGAGCAGTTTCTCTGACGCGCGGCCACAGGGGCTAATCAATAATACATCATGCAGCAGGTACTCTATGAATACACTCAGCGCCAGGGACATGACGTCTCAGGCACACGTTACACGCTATACCATCAGGGCGGAAATCATTGCCGGTGTGGGTCTGGCGCAGGTATACCTGAACCTGTTCATGCTGGGCTTGAAAAGCACCGCGCTTGCGCCTGCCGCCGTCAGGGAAATATGTCACACCCCACTGACGCAGCCGGAACTCCGGTTAAAAAGCGGTGCGTTTTATCTGCGCTGTGGCACGCCAGGACTCGAAGGCCTCTGGCGGATTGAAAAATATGATCAAGCGTTGCCGGGATCCGGTATTCGCGCACCCGCAATATCCTTTATTAACGCAACGATTTAGCTGAGAACACCATGCCATCAATCACTCTGACACACCTGAAAAACCTCAAGCAGCACGGCGAGAAGATCACCATGCTCACCTGCTACGACGCCACGTTTGCGCACGAGCTGAGCACGGCGGGCGTGGAGATGCTCCTCATCGGCGATACGCTGGGGATGATCCTGCAGGGCCATGACAGCACCCTGCCGGTCAGGCTGGAAGATATGGTTTATCACACGGCCTGCGTAAAGCGCGGAAATAACGGCGGCTTCATTATCGCCGACCTTTCTTTCATGACCTCCTCTTCGCCTGAGCAGGCCCTGCACAGCTCGGCGCAGCTGATGCAGGCCGGTGCTCAGATGGTCAAGATTGAGGGCGGAGAGTGGCTGTGCGACACGGTGCGCCAACTGACACGCAACGGTATACCGGTCTGCGCACATATCGGGCTCACCCCGCAGTCGGTTAATGTCTTTGGCGGCTTTAAGGTGCAGGGGAGAGACAGCCAGCAGGCAGCCGCCCTCATCGATACCGCGAAAAAGCTTGAAGAAGCCGGCGCGGCGATGGTGCTGGTTGAAGCCGTCCCCGCCTCACTGGGCAGAGCGCTGAGTGAGACGGTGTCCGTACCTGTCATTGGCATCGGCGCCGGCCCGGATACTGACGGACAGGTACTGGTGCTGCATGACATGCTTGGCCTGAGCATCACCGGCAGGTCCCCAAAATTCGTAAAAAACTTTATGAAAGGACAGGATGACATCCAGGGCGCGGTAAAAAACTACATTGCAGCAGTTAAAGACGGCAGTTTCCCGGCGCCCGAGCACTGCTACTCAGAATAATTTATAGATACAGCCGCTTATATTAGCGGCTCATACCTGTAATTTGGCTAAAGCTACTGATCACCAACGTCCGCTCTTCGCTCATAGCGGACCTCAGCGGCAGTAAAAACTTTATCATCGAGGTTTGCCAGTAGTGGTCGCGTGTTGAATGTGCCGGCGTGAAAAACTTGGATTCTTGGTGAAAACGCTCCCCAAAACTAAAATCAAAGTTTAGATAATCAATGAGTTGTTAAAGGTAGCCAATAGCTATTTTTGAAAGTTGAAAGCATGATAATTTCAACTTTATCAAATGGTTGTTATTATTTTGACAATGTAATGCTGCGTTACATTGGCTGGATTAACTGGGCACCCTGATTTTTAACATTCCCAACGGCACGCGTTACGGCGTGCCATATAAATTTATTAGCCGGCACGACACCGTCGGCTGCAATTTCCGCTGCTTCTTTCCCCCCAACATCCTGCCTCATCCATTCGCGCGCGGCTTCTGGTGACAGTACCAACGGTCGTCTGTCGTGAATATCAACCAGTCCTTTGTCAGCTGCAGCTGTCACTATCAGGAAACCTTCTGCTTCATCTCCACGTTCGAATGGTGTGCTGCCGATCGCCGCCATAAAAATCGGCTGACCGTCTGCCCGGTGAATAAAGTAGGGTTGTTTCTGATCGCCTACCTTTTTCCACTCAAACCATCCATCAGCAAAGCAAACTGCGCGACCATGCTGCCAGAGTGGTTTAAACATTCTGCTGGTGGCTGCAGTTTCAGACCGTGCGTTAATGAGCGGCGGTTTATCCCACCAACCGGGGGCGTATCCCCACATAACTGGATCAAGATGCAACTGCTCATCACGTTCGCTCAGCAGCAAAACTTTTGTTCCTGGTGCTACGTTGAATCTTCCGATGGGTTCTGGATCGTATGGAATGTCGCGTTCTGATTCATCAGCGAGCAGGGCAAGATAATCTTCACGCGTCATTGACTGTGAAAAACGTCCACACATAGGAACCTCCAGCCATATGTCAGACTGAAAGTATAGGCGGTAACTAAAAGAGAGGGCGCGTAGGTTAATGTGTACCTAAATGCGCCCTTAATTTGGATTGTGGATGATTATTTATTTTTATGTATTTGAATTTGAATTAGATTATTTAAATTTAAAAAACCTTTTTGTACGGTTTTACTGAAACCTGCGCGTAAACACCTGCCGCCACGTAGGGATCGGCTTCCGCCCACGCCTGCGCGGCTTCTAAAGATTCAAATTCTGCAATCACCGTTGAGCCGGTAAAGCCTGCGGCGCCCGGATCGTTACTGTCAACCGCTGGCATGGGGCCAGCCGTGAGCAAACGGCCTTCGTCATGAAGGAGTTGCAGACGAGCCAGATGAGCAGGGCGTACGGAAAGACGTTTTTCGAGAGAGTCTGCGATATCTTGAGCGTAAATAACGTACAGCACGGGTAGAGCTCCTTGAACGGTAAAAGGTCATATTTACGTTATTGGAAAGGCCTGGTAACTGCAACGGAAAGATAACTAATATGTTAAGGCCATACTTTGAAAATGGTTTTTTATCATAAAATCGCGTTTTAAATGCCAGTTAGCTTCACGGTCTTATTGAATATGATTGCTATTTGCATTTAAAATCAGGGCCTGGTTTTTTTACTGAAACGATTATGACTTCAATGACCCTTGATTTACCTCGTCGCTTTCCCTGGCCTACGTTACTTTCTGTCGGCATTCATGGTGCTGTAGTGGCAGGTTTGCTGTATACCTCGGTACATCAGGTTATTGAACTGCCTGCGCCAGCGCAGCCGATCTCCGTTACGATGGTTGCGCCTGCCGATCTTGAACCGCCTCAGGCCGTTCAGCCGCCGCCGGAACCTGTCGTCGAGCCTGAACCGGAGCCAGAACCGATCCCCGAACCGCCAAAAGAAGCGCCGGTAGTGATTGAGAAACCGAAGCCCAAGCCTAAACCGAAGCCAAAACCGGTGAAAAAGGTGGAAAAGCAGCCGAAGCGTGATGTTAAACCAGCAGAGCCTCGTCCGGCATCCCCGTTTGAAAATACGGCGCCTGCGCGTCCAACAACCAGTACCGCTCCGGCAACCACTAAACCGGCGGTGAGCGTACCATCGGGTCCGCGAGCCTTAAGTCGTAATCAGCCTCAATATCCGGCACGTGCACAGGCATTGCGCATTGAAGGCCGTGTGAAGGTCAAATTTGACGTGACCTCGGATGGCCGGGTTGAAAATGTGGAAGTTCTGTCCGCACAGCCTGCGAATATGTTTGAGCGTGAAGTGAAAAATGCGATGCGCAGATGGCGTTATGAAGCCGGTAAGCCAGGTTCCGGGCTGGTGGTGAATATTGTTTTCCGCCTGAACGGCACAACACAGATCGAGTAAGCATCAGGCCGGATTTGGCGTTACGCCGCCAAATCCGGCAGAATGATTGCCGGATGGCGATGCTTGCGCGTGCTATCAGGCCAGGGAGGGAATTGGCCGCGGTTTACCGTCTTTATCAACGGCAACGTAGATAAACAGGGCTTCGGTAGCTTTATAGCGCTGGCCGATAGGTTCTGAAGCGACTTTCTTCACCCAGACTTCAATATTAATGCTGATCGAGGTCGTCCCGCGTTTCACGCAGCGTGCGTAGCAACAAACCACATCGCCCACGGCAACCGGGCGCAAAAAGCTCATTCCTTCAACCCGCACCGTTACCACGCGACCATGTGCGATCTCTTTGGCCTGAATAGCGCCACCTATATCCATTTGTGACATCAGCCAGCCGCCAAAAATATCACCGTTTGCGTTGGTATCGGCAGGCATAGCCAGAGTGCGTAAAACCAGTTCGCCCTGGGGAGTGTTATTCGTTGTTGTCATTGTAGAACCGACTATAGAGAAAGATTACAGGCGCGATGCTACTAGAATTTACGCGCTGAGAACAGAGGGGATGCGGCCTGCGGGGCGGAAGTAAGCCAGGTTGAAGGCAACAAGGAACGCGAAGGGATAAAAATTCGCCAGATCCGGAGATCTGGCGAGCATTTATTACGATTTATCTTCCTGCGGAAGGTGGCGGTAAATATAGACTCCGCTCAGTAACGTAAATAGTAAAGTCAGGGCGGTCAGGCCGAACACTTTAAAGTTGACCCAAATATTCTGCGGTAGCCAAAACGCGATATAGATATTCGCCAGACCGCACAGGATAAAGAAGACGGCCCAGGCGAAGTTAAGTTTTGTCCAAACCGGCTGTGGCAAGCTCAGCTCTTTACCTAACATGCGCTGAATCAGCGGCTTTTTCATTACCCATTGGCTAACCAGCAGCGCACCGGCAAACAGCCCGTAAATCACCGTTACTTTCCACTTAATGAATTCATCATTGTGGAAGAAGATGGTCAGGCCACCGAACACGGCTACCAGAACAAAAGTGATCAATGCCATCTTCTCGACCTTGCGATAGCGGACCCAGCTGTAAATCAAAACCACAGCCGTCGCAACAATCAGCGCCGAGGTCGCCGCGTAGATGTCATAGAGCTTATAAAAAGCAAAAAAGACAACCAGCGGTAAAAAATCAAGAAACTGCTTCATTCTTCGATTCCGTCATCAAAAGCACCGGGGACAAGCCCGGAATGCGTTCAGGGTTTATTGGCGAATTAGCATGTACAGGCGGAACAAATAGATCAGCAATACGGCGGAGATCATATTGCTCAGCGTATTCGCCAATACCGCGCCTACATTTGGCGTAAGTACCGCAAAACTTGGCGCAAAAAGCAACAACAACGTTTTTGCCAACAGCCAACCGATCACTGCTGGTGCAACCAGGCGCATATTCGACCACGCCAGACGCATACTGTTGCGCATCGCGGCAAAGACACCCATTTTGTCCTGTACTAACATCACCGGTGCAAGTGCCAGCAGGATAGCCAGCAGAATACCGGGTACCACCACCAGCATAATACCGATTTGCACCAGCAGAGTAGTCAGAAAAATCAGAATAAACAGCTTCGGCAAAACCGGCGCGCTGGCACCGATGGCGCGTAACGCGCTGACCCGATGACCGGCTGAAATCAGCTGAATCATCAGGATAATGCCTCCGGCGAGGATGGCATTACCAATCAGACCGGAAAACGTCGACGCCGCGGAAGCGCGTAGCAAAATTTGCTGTTGCTCCGGGGTCATGTTTTGCACCAGATCGAACAATCCCACGCTGCTGGTTAACTGATCGCCTTCACTAAGTTGCGCAATTTGTGCGTCGGTGGGAGAAAAGGCATGCCCTAACACCACTGTGATAAACGCGCACAACAACGATACCAGCAAGATGGTAATGAATTGATTACGGAAAAAGTTTCCCGTGTCACGGTAAACGGATTTCGCCGTGATAGACATGCACTCTCCTTGAGTTTTGCAGGTGTTCATTTGTGGGCAATTGTACCCTGGATAACTCTACAGTGGCAGCATCGCGCGGTGTATGGAAAAGCATATCTTTGTAAAGCCCCGGTAATTTTTGACTATGACTTCAGCGTCATGCAAGAACGTTGGTTGTTCTCTGCGCATCACGAACAAATAACCATCGCTATTCTGCAACGGAGGTCAGGTACTTGCGTGGCGAAAATATATCGAAATTGATCTGAATTAGGTTAACCAGGATTTTGAATGCAAGTTCTAACTTAATCTGGATCAATAAATGTTAAATTATCAAAGTCAATGTGATCCAGGTTAGATCACTTATTACTCCAATGTGGGTATATTCGTTCCGCTTTTATAACCATAACGATGGAGCGGACATGAAAAAATTAACAGTTGCAGCAGTGGCTTTAACAACTCTTCTCTCTGGTAACGTATTTGCGCATGAGGCCGGAGAATTCTTTATTCGTGCAGGTTCTGCCACCGTCAGACCGACGGAAGGCGCGGGTGGTACGCTGGGAAGCCTGGGTGGCTTTGATGTCAGCAATAACACGCAGTTGGGTCTGACATTTACCTACATGGCAACCGACAATATCGGTGTTGAATTACTGGCAGCCACGCCGTTCCGCCATAAAATTGGCACTGCCACAACAGGTGATATTGCGACCGTTCACCATTTACCGCCGACCTTAATGGCGCAGTGGTATTTCGGCGATTCCAGCAGCAAACTGCGTCCGTACGTTGGTGTCGGTGTGAACTACACCACCTTCTTTGACGAAGGCTTTAACAATAACGGCAAAGAAACCGGTTTATCTGACCTGAGCCTGAAAGACTCCTGGGGCGCAGCAGGGCAAGTGGGTATGGACTATCTGATTAACCGCGACTGGCTGATTAACATGTCGGTCTGGTACATGGATATCGACACCACCGCGAGCTACAAACTGGCTGGCGCGCAGCAGCATGACAGCGTCCGCCTCGATCCGTGGGTGTTTATGTTCTCCGCGGGTTATCGCTTCTAAGTCCGTGATTAAAATACTGAAAAGCTGATCGTTCCACGGTCAGCTTTTTTATTACCAGTTTATTTCTTCCTGCCTTTCTCCCCGTCGATGTAATGCTACTCTTTAAGCAAACTGGCTTTGAGGGTATTGACGATGATGTTGACTCGCCACCTGCTACAACAAAAAATCACACTTTTGGAACCATTCACCGGAGATGAAACGGCAGAGTTCGCCGTGAGTGCCGCGCGTGACTTATTGAATTTTATGGATAAAATTGAAGTACTGGAGAAACGCATTGCGACTCCGGTTAAACTACCTTATTGCAGCGCCAGTCCTGTTTGTGAGATCGAAGCGGGCTACGCTGCAGGCGTGAGCGATTGTCGTGAGGCCATTCGTCGGGCGGGGTATCCGATTGAGGGTGATGATTAGTTTGCATTTATGTTAACAAAAATGTGCTTTTATTGTATAAGTCTGTAACTTTAGCGCACACAACGGCGGGCTTCTAAGGCATCAGCTTAGGGACGGTTAACATTCTCAATCAACATACAGCGCAGTTATGCAACGACAGAAACGGGTAACCGGTTTGGCAATATGTTAACTATCAGGGTGAACTCGTGAAGATTGTGCAGGACAAGCTCAGAAACAGGCAGGCACTGCTGGTATCAGGGCTCATTACGTTGATATTTACGTCGTTGTTTCTGTTTATAATTTATGAGCAGCGGATGGCTGCAGTCAGTGACGGTGTTAACCGCATGCAAGCGCGCATGATGGACATTTTTAACGATAATGAGCTGATCGCCGATGCGATTGGTGAGCGCTATCACCATATTAAATCGGGTGAGCAATGTGGCGATATTTCACAATTTGTTCCCCGCAATGAGATTGAATGGGGAATTAACGCCGACCCAAAGCGTCTGCATTCGGTAACAGGGACAATTATTGCCCAGCAAGCCAGCCACAACGCGCTGTGTATGTATACGGCGGCGGAGTTTATTCGCGGTATGGTTAACGAGCTAAATCCGGGCAGCTTCGATGCACATCGTTATATTATCGCCAAAAATTCAGATTATTTTTACTGGTTTATGGCTTCCGATTCGCGCAACTTCAGTTTCTCAAATTCTGAAATGGCGCGGGATCTCACCAACTTTTTCTATCCGCCGGTCGATTTCTATACCCGACTGTTGCAAAAAAACGTCAAAAACAAAGCCCTTAGTTCAACGAACTTCTATACCGATAAAATTACCGGTGAAAAAGCTTACAGCGTGGTGAGCTATATCTACGATCTGTCTGGCAAAGAGATATCAGACCAAATCGTGGCCTATCTGGTTTATGACCATTCAAAGCCCGAATTGCAGGAAGCGTTGGCTCAAGCATTTGACTACCAGCTCCCACCAGAGCTGAATGTGGAATTGGTAAATTTGACCAACAATGAAAGTCTCTGTTTATCCGGTAAATGTACAGGTCAATCCCGTTTTTTAGTGCGCAATTTTTCGGAGAAATATGCGCTGCACTATTCGCTTTCATTAGGCCGTTTTATGACGCGCGATACCCATGCCGGGATCGTGATCCTGCTGGCGCCGTTCTTTTTCATCATGATTAGTTTCTCGCTAAAATCATGGCTAAACGAAAGCGACCTGAAGGTTTATATAGACACCCTGACCGGTTGCTTTAATCGCCGAATACTCGACATCATCAAGCGCCGTGATTTATCCCACTGTTCGGTGGTGCTACTGGACTGCAATAAGTTCAAGGCCGTCAATGATACCTGGGGTCACGCGGCAGGCGATCGTGCGCTGCAAATTATCGCCAACAGGATGTTATCAAACACCCGCACCAGTCACGATATTGTGATTCGTACCGGCGGGGATGAATTTATGATCCTGCTGTTTCGCTCGCAGGCAACTGATGCCATCGCAATCGCTCAACGTATCAGCGGGCAGGTGACCAGCCATGTGTTTGTAGTGGACGGTCATACCGTGCCATTGTCAGTATCGTGGGGGATTGCAGAGGTGAACGGCGAACTGGATGTGGCTATTCAGAATGCAGATAGCGCCATGTATAAAATGAAGCACACGAAAGAAGCGTAAAACCGCCAGAAGTCTCTGGCGGTTGATTTAGCTTACTGCCGGGTGGCGGCTTTCATCGCGCTGACAAAAGCTTTCAGCTCAGCCAGCATCTGTTCCGGTGCCGCAACATTTTTCTCAATGATTTTCACAATTGCCGAGCCGGAAATAGCGCCAGCAGCGCCAGCGTCAATCGCGCCGGTTACCTGTTCAGGCGCAGAGATACCAAACCCCTGCAAAGAAGGTGGAGCATCATATGCTTTCAACTTTTCGACCAGGTGATGCAGCGGTAACGCCGCTCGATTTTCTGCACCGGTCACGCCCGCACGCGAAAGCAAATAGGTATAGCCGCGGCCATGAGAGGCTATCTGGCGCAGCAGTTCTTCATCAGCGTTCGGTGGGCAGATAAAAATTGGCGCAATGTTGTGGCGGAGCGCCGCAGCTCTGAATGGCGCGGACTCCTCAACGGGAACATCGGCCACTAACACGGAATCCACGCCCACTTTTTCACACTGGGCGTAAAACTCGTCAATGCCCTTGCTAAACACCAGGTTGGCATACATCAGCAAGCCAATGGGAATCGTAGGGTGCTTCTGGCGAATCAGCGCCAGCATTTCAAAGCATTGCGACGGCGTGACGCCGGCGGCAAACGCACGCAAGGTGGCTTCCTGAATGGTTGGACCGTCAGCCAGCGGATCGGAGAACGGAATACCGAGCTCAAGGGCATCGGCACCGGCTTCAATCAGCGTATCAATGATTTTCAGTGACTGCTCAACAGACGGATCGCCCAGGGTTACGAAGGGGACAAAAGCGCCTTCTTTGCGGTCCTTCAGCTGTGCAAACAGGTTTTCGTAACGTTCCATCAGATTTCCCCTCGCGCTTTCAGAATATCGTGTACGGTGAAAATGTCTTTGTCGCCGCGACCGGAGAGATTAACCACCAGTAACTGCTCTTTTTCCGGGTTTTCACGCATCATTTTCAATGCGTGTGCCAGGGCATGGGAGGACTCCAGCGCCGGAATAATCCCCTCGTGCAGACACAGCGTTTTGAAGGCCTCAAGCGCTTCGTCGTCGGTGATCGAAACATAATCGGCGCGACCAATGCTGTTCAGATACGCATGCTGCGGCCCGACAGACGGGAAATCCAGCCCCGCGGAAATAGAGTAAGACTCTTCAATCTGTCCTTCTTCGGTCTGCATCATCGGGGACTTCATGCCGAAGTAAATCCCGACACGACCATGCTTCAACGGTGCGCCATGTTCCCCTGATTCAATCCCATGGCCGCCAGGCTCGACGCCAATCAGACCGACGCTGGTTTCATTAATAAAGTCCGCGAACATACCGATGGCGTTAGAACCGCCGCCCACGCAGGCGATAACCGCGTCCGGCAGGCGACCTTCTTTTTCAAGGATCTGCGCTTTAGTTTCCTCGCCGATCATGCGCTGAAATTCACGAACAATGGTCGGGAAGGGATGTGGACCTGCCGCCGTACCGAGCATATAGTGCGCGGTATCGTAGCTGCCAGACCAGTCGCGCAGCGCTTCGTTACAGGCATCTTTCAGCGTTGCAGAACCGCTGTGAACCGGGATAACTTCAGCCCCCATCAGACGCATACGGAAAACGTTTGGCGACTGGCGTTCAACGTCTTTTGCACCCATATAAATACGGCATTTCAGCCCCAGCAGTGCGCTGGCGAGAGCTGATGCAACACCGTGCTGGCCCGCGCCGGTTTCGGCGATGATCTCCGTTTTCCCCATACGTTTCGCCAGCAATGCCTGGCCCAGCACCTGGTTGGTTTTGTGCGCGCCGCCGTGCAGCAAATCTTCACGTTTGAGATACAGCGTAGTGTGGGTGCCTTGAGTAATGTTCTGGCATTTGGTCAGTGCAGTTGGACGACCAGCATAGTTTTTCAGCAGGTCTGTAAACTGCGCCTGAAATTCAGGATCCTTTTGCGCGCTGACAAAAGCTTCTTCCAGCTGGCGCAGGGCAGGCATCAGAATCTGTGGCACATACATACCGCCAAATTCACCAAAATACGGATTGAGTAATGTTGTCATGTCCTTTTCCTTAATATGCGCGCAGCGTCTGAAAGACCGAAGCCAAAAGACGTGCATCCTTGATGCCCGGCTGTGACTCTACGCCAGAATTGAAATCGAGACCGGCACAGCCGGTTTTTGCCGCGTCAACGCAGTTATCAGCGCCGAGTCCGCCAGCCAGTAAAACGTTATCCAGAGATTGTCCGCCTAAAAGTGACCAGTCGAAGCGTTGACCGCTGCCGCCCTGACCATTGTCGAATACGTATTTATCGACGTGCTGATAATCACGAGCTGGCAACGTTTCACTGACGCTTAACGCCTTCCAGATTTGCACCTGTTCGGGGAGCGCGTCGCGCAAGGCGTCAACATAGGTCTGGTCTTCGCTACCATGCAATTGCACGGCTGTTAACCCCAGAGCCGCCGCTGTTTCGCGCACGTCGGTGATCTCTGCGTTGCGGAACACCCCGACATATTGCAGCGGTGCGCCGGTCATGACCTCGCGCGCGCGTTCAACGCTGACCGTGCGTGGCGATGTGGACACAAAAATCAACCCGCCGTATATGGCACCCGCTTCGTATGCCGCGTTTGCATCCTGAGCTCGGGTTAAACCGCAGACTTTATTTTCGCCGAGCAGAACGCGACGCACGGCACCATGCAGATCATCATGCGACATCAACGCGGAGCCAATCAGAAAACCGTTGGCGAAGTGGCTGAGTTCTCGCACTTGACCATAGGTATTGATACCGGACTCGCTGATGACGGTTACGCCATGACCCAGTCGCGGCGCCAGTTGGCGGGTGCGATTCAGATCAATCGACAGGTCGCGTAAATCACGGTTGTTGATACCGACGACTTTGGCACCCAGTGCGATAGCACGCTCCAGCTCTTCATCGTTACTGACTTCGGTCAGTACGCCCATTTTCAAACTGTGGGCGACGGCGGCGAGTTGACGATATTGCTCATCATCAAGCACCGACAGCATCAGCAGACAGGCGTCCGCCTGATAGAAGCGCGCCAGGTAAATCTGGTAAGGATCGATAATAAAGTCCTTACACAGAATCGGCTGCGGTGCGATGCGGCTGACGATGGGCAGGAAATCAAAGCTCCCCTGAAAATATTTCTCATCGGTCAGTACGGAAATCGCGGAAGCATATTGTTTATATACGCCCGCAATCTGTGCCGGGTCGAAGTCATCACGGATCACGCCTTTTGACGGAGACGCTTTTTTGCACTCCAGAATAAAGGCGGTGCGTGCACCTTGCAGCGCATCGTAGAAATCACGAGCGCTGGGTTGAACATCATTCTGAAAGCTGGCCAGCGGTTGTTGCTGTTTGCGGGCTTCTACCCAAATCGCCTTGTCTGCGACAATTTTCGCTAAAACGGTTTGCATCATTTACCCTCTTGCTGCCAGTGCAGTGACACGGTCATAGGCCGCACCGCTGCGCAGTACATTAATCACGGTTTGCGCATTGGCTTTTAAATCTTCTTCACCGTGCAGGCGCATTAACATGGCGACATTCGCGGCAACAGCAGCTTCATGAGCGGCTTCACCTTTACCTTGTAACAAGCGACTAAGAATGTCACGGTTTTCTTCCGGCGTGCCGCCAGCCAGCTGTTCCTGGTGGTAAGGCGTCAGGCCAAAGTCTTCCGCCGTCAGTTGATAGCTCTTGATTTCGCCATCATGCAGCTCTGCCACAATGGTCGGCGCATGCAGCGAAACTTCATCCATGCCGCCGCTGTGCACCACGGCTGCCCGCTGATACCCCAACACGCGCAGCGTTTCGGCAATTGGCAGCACCAGTTCCGGACTGTAAACGCCGATCAGCGCCAGCGGCGGATGTGCCGGGTTAATCAACGGGCCGAGGACGTTAAACAGCGTACGGGTTTTCAACTGTTGGCGTACTGGCATGGCATGGCGAAAACCGGTGTGGTATTTCGGCGCAAACAAGAAACACACACCGAGGTCGTCAAGTGCCTGACGGGATTTATCGGCGTTCATATCCAGATTGATGCCAAAAGCCGCTAACAGATCCGAAGAGCCCGACTTGCTGGAGACGCTGCGGTTGCCGTGTTTGGCGACTTTCAGTCCGCAAGCGGCCGCCACAAAGGCGCTGGCGGTGGAAATATTGATACTGTTGCTGCCGTCACCACCGGTACCGACAATATCGGCAAACAGATAATCAGGTCGCGGGAACGGGGCGGCGTTTTCCAGCAACGCGGTTGCCGCACCGGCAATTTCATTCGGGTGCTCGCCGCGAATTTTCATGCTCACCAGCGCCGCAGCCAGTTGTTCCGGCTTCAGTTCACCGCGTACCACGGCGGAGAACAGCTGGTGGCTTTCCTGCTGAGACAGCGTCTGGGCCTGATACAGTTTCTCCAGAATAGGTTGCAGGGTATTGGTCTGTTCGAGTTTCTGTTGCGCCCAGGCCAGCGTTTGCTCCAGCAGACGTGCGCCCTGGGTGGTCAGAATAGATTCTGGATGGAACTGGAAGCCACATACGCGATCGGTATCGTGACGTACCGCCATCACCATGCCGTTAAAGTGGGCGTTGATGGTCAATCCGGCCGGAACGTTGCTGCCAACCAGCGAGTGATAGCGCGCCACCGGCAGCGGATTTGCCAGACCGGCGAACATTGCCTGACCGTCGTGTTCAATGCTGGACGCTTTGCCGTGCAGGATTTCCCCAGCCTGTCCCACGTATCCACCATAGGCCTCGACAATGGCCTGATGCCCCAGACAAATGCCGATGATTGGCAGCTTGCCGCGCAGGCGGGTTAACAGCTCCGGCATGCAGCCCGCTTCGCTTGGCGCACCTGGACCTGGAGAGAGCATCAGCACCGGATTTTTCATGGTCGCTAAGCGGTCTATTAATGTCTGGGCCGGAATATGGTTGCGGTAAATCACCACGTTATGACCGTTAGTACGCAGCTGATCTGCCAGGTTATAGGTAAAAGAGTCGATATTATCGAGCAGCAGAATGTCAGCCATTAGAAGGTCTCCTGTGCGTGGTGTGCGGTGGCGATAGCACGCAGAACCGCACGCGCTTTATTACGGGTTTCATCGGCTTCTGACTGCCCAACGGAATCCAGAACAATTCCGGCGCCAGCCTGAACGGTGGCAATACCGTCTTCCACGAGGGCGGAACGAATCACAATACAGGTATCCAGATCGCCATGGGCCGTGAAGTAACCTACTGCACCGCCATAGCTGCCGCGACGACGGCCTTCGGCCTCGGCGATAAGCTGCATGGCGCGAACTTTCGGCGCTCCGCTTAGCGTACCCATGTTCATACAGGCGCGGTAAGCATGCAGCACATCCAGATCGCTACGCAGCTCGCCGACTACGCGGGAAACCAGGTGCATAACGAAGGAATAACGATCCACTTTGGTGAGGTCAGCAACGTAGCGGCTGCCGGGCGTACAGATGCGCGCCAGGTCGTTACGCGCCAGGTCTACCAGCATCAGGTGCTCGGAAAGCTCTTTATGATCGGTACGCATCTCCAGCTCAATACGGCTGTCGAGATCGCGGTCCAGCGAACCGTCCGCACGACGACCGCGTGGGCGGGTCCCGGCAATCGGATAGATTTCAATCTGCCGGCTGGTGGCATCGTATTTCAGCGAGCTTTCCGGAGAGGCGCCGAACAGAGTGAAATCGTTGTCCTGCATAAAAAACATGTACGGGCTGGGGTTACTTTTCTTCAGCACATAGTAGGCCGCCAGCGGTGACGGGCAGGGCAGCGAGAAACGACGGGATGGAACCACCTGGAAAATTTCGCCAGCGCGAATGGCTTTTTGCATACCACGAACCACGGCGGCAAACTCTTCATCGCTCTGATTGCATTCGCAGCGCATGTGCGGAACTTCAGTGACGGGCAGCGGCGGCGCAGGTTCGGTAAGCTGCTGGCTCAGTTGCGCCAGACGGGCATTAAGACGCTGTTTTTCTGCATCGCTGGGGGTAAATATGCTGGCCTGAATGCGGGTGCTTTTCTTCTGATGGTCGATGACCATGAGCGTTTCTGCCAGATAGAAGCAGTAGTCAGGGCAACGGTTGCCCGCTTCAAGCTGAGGTAAATCTTCAAAACCGGCAACCAGGTCGTAGGAAAACAGACCGCCAAAGAACATCGCTTCACGTTCTTGCGCAGGAACATTAACCAGCTCCTGCAATAAACGGAAGGCATCAAATACGGACAGGGAACATAAGCGGGCGTCTTCATCCAGCAGCGGGCTAACGGCAGGGAATCGCAGATGGCGACCATTCGGCTGTTGTTTGTTCTCAACACCCGCTGGCAGGGCAGCATCCAGCAGCGGCAGCAGCGATGCGCCGTTAGCGGATAATGCCTGAATGGTGACAGTGTCACCGATGGCGGTAATACGTAATGCGCTGTCGACCAGCAGCAGGCTCTTCAGATCGTCTTTGCTGTCGATATCGGCAGATTCCAGCAGCAGCGTTGCCGGACGTGCGCCACACACCTGATGAAACAGCGCCGTCGGATTTTCACGGTAGGCGGCATCGCAGGCAAGCAGTTCGAGTGTCGGTTTTTGTGTTTGCATCGTTATTCTCATTAATTTTGTTCAAAAAAAAGCCCGCTCATTTGGCGGGCCGGGTATCTGGTTGCATATTGCAGACGTAAGACACTGCCCGAAATCAGGAAGTGCGCCACCAACCGTGCAGAACAAATGTTGCTTTCATCTCAGATACCTTCTTCATGTGAACTTGCGTACTAGTTAACTAGTTCAATGGAATAAAGTCAACACCTGATTTCAGTATATTTGTCTAAACCGCTATGATGGGCGGGTTAAGACATTTAGTGAAACGGGAGCCGCATTGAGCGACACGAATTACGCAGTGATTTATGACCTGCACAGTCATACTACAGCCTCCGATGGGCGATTAACGCCAGAAGCCTTAGTACACCGTGCGGTAGAGATGCGAGTCGGTACACTGGCGATCACCGATCATGACACCACGGCGGGTATTGCGGCGGCAAGAGAAGAAATTTCACGTGCGGGTTTAGCGTTAAATTTGATCCCTGGCGTCGAGATATCAACAGTCTGGGAAAACCATGAGATCCATATCGTGGGTCTGAACATTGATATCGCCCATCCAATGATGTGCGAATTTCTGGCGCAGCAAACGGAACGTCGTCAGCAGCGCGCGCGCCTGATTGCTGAACGACTCGACAAAGCGCATATTCCCGGCGCGTGGGAAGGGGCATTACGCCTGGCTGATGGCGGGGCGATCACTCGGGGGCATTTTGCGCGTTTTCTGGTGGAATGCGGAAAAGCCACAACCATGGCGGATGTCTTTAAAAAATATCTTGCTCGTGGGAAAACCGGTTACGTTCCGCCACAGTGGTGTACAATAGAACAAGCTATTGATGTCATTCATCATTCTGGCGGTAAGGCAGTTCTGGCTCATCCTGGGCGGTACGATCTTAGCGCTAAGTGGCTGAAAAGACTGGTTGCGCATTTTGCTGAACATCACGGCGACGCGATGGAAGTGGCACAGTGCCAGCAGTCTCCCAATGAACGCACCCATCTGGCGACGCTTGCGCGTCAGCATCAACTGTGGGCATCGCAAGGGTCTGATTTTCATCTACCCTGCCCATGGATTGAGCTGGGTCGTAAACTCTGGTTGCCCGCAGGCGTAGAAGGCGTCTGGCAACTTTGGGAACAGCCCGAGACCACAGAGAGGAAAGTATGAGCCAGTTTTTTTATATTCATCCCGAAAACCCACAGCAGCGCCTGATCAATCAGGCCGTTGAAATCGTGCGTAAAGGAGGGGTGATCGTCTATCCAACTGATTCCGGCTATGCGTTGGGTTGCAAAATTGAAGATAAAGGCGCAATGGAGCGCATTTGTCGCATCCGTCACCTGCCGGACGGGCACAACTTTACGCTGATGTGTCGTGACCTGTCCGAACTGTCGACCTATTCGTTTGTCGACAACGTGGCCTTCCGTTTAATTAAAAACAACACGCCGGGCAACTACACGTTCATCCTGAAGGGGACGAAAGAAGTACCACGTCGACTGTTGCAGGAAAAACGTAAGACCATTGGTTTGCGTGTACCCTCGAATCCGATTGCGCTGGCGCTGCTGGAAGCGCTGGGCGAGCCCATGCTCTCTACATCACTGATGCTGCCGGGCAGCGAATTTACCGAGTCAGATCCGGAAGAAATCAAAGATCGTCTGGAGAAAGTGGTGGATTTGATTATCCACGGTGGATATCTCGGCCAGCAGCCAACCACGGTCATTGATTTAACCGATGATTCCCCGGTGGTATTGCGCGAAGGCGTCGGCGACGTTAAACCTTTCTTATAAGGGCGCGAACCGCTATACTACGCGGCCTTAAAATGGCGCTGACTGGCGCCGTTGATTCTCCTGTTCGACGCCTGTGAAGGCGACATCTAAAGGAAGCTCTATGAGCGAAAAGTTACAAAAAGTGCTGGCGCGCGCTGGCCACGGTTCTCGCCGTGAAATTGAATCCATAATTGCCGCGGGTCGCGTGAGCGTTGATGGCAAAATTGCCACGCTCGGCGATCGCGTTGAAGTTACGCCGGGTCTGAAAATCCGTATCGACGGTCATCTGATTTCGGTGAAAGAATCTGCGGAGCAAATCTGCCGTGTTCTGGCTTATTACAAGCCAGAAGGTGAACTGTGTACCCGTAACGACCCGGAAGGTCGTCCGACCGTGTTTGATCGTCTGCCAAAACTGCGCGATGCGCGCTGGATTGCCGTGGGACGTCTGGACGTGAATACCTGTGGTTTACTGCTGTTTACCACCGATGGCGAACTGGCGAACCGTCTGATGCACCCAAGCCGCGAAGTTGAACGTGAATATGCGGTGCGTGTGTTTGGTCAGGTTGATGACGCAAAACTGCGCGATCTGAGTCGTGGCGTGCAACTGGAAGATGGTCCGGCCGCATTTAAAACGATCAAGTTCAGCGGCGGTGAAGGGATCAACCAGTGGTATAACGTCACGTTGACCGAAGGGCGTAACCGTGAAGTCCGTCGCCTGTGGGAAGCCGTGGGCGTGCAGGTAAGTCGTCTTATCCGTGTACGTTACGGTGATATTCCGCTGCCGAAAGGCCTGCCGCGTGGCGGCTGGACGGAACTTGACCTCGCGCAGACCAACTATTTGCGTGAACTGGTGGAACTGAAGCCGGAAACCACCTCTAAAGTTGCCGTCGAGAAAGATCGTCGCCGTATGAAGGCAAACCAGATCCGCCGTGCGGTGAAGCGCCACTCTCAGGTTGGCAGCAGCCGTCGTCCGGGCGGTCGCAGCAACAACGGTTAATCATGAGTAGGCCTGATAAGCAACGCGCCATCAGGCGTTAGCGTGGAGCCGGATGCGGCGTAAGCGCCTTATCCGGCCTACTATCAGTAATCGATCCCCATCTGGGCTTTCACACCCGCTTCAAAGGCGTGCTTAACCGGCCGCAGTTCGCTGACCGTATCCGCTAACTCCAGAATATCGCGATGACATCCACGACCGGTGATAATAACCGTTTGATGGGCAGGGCGCGCGTTTAGGGCATTGATGACCTCGTCGAGCGGCAGATAGTCGTATGCAACCATGTAGGTCAGCTCGTCCAGTATCACCATATCCAGCTCTGCGTCGGCCAGCATCCGCTTGCCGTGTTCCCATACGGCCATGCAGGCTGCGGTGTCGGACTCGCGGTTCTGCGTTTCCCAGGTAAATCCTGTCGCCATGACCTGAAACTCAACGCCGTGGGGTTCGAGTAAGTTACGTTCACCGTTTGGCCACGTCCCCTTAATAAATTGCACTACGCCGACTTTTTTACCGTGGCCTACTGCGCGCGTGGCGGTACCGAACGCGGCGGTGGTTTTACCCTTACCATTTCCGGTGAACACAATAATAATCCCGCGCTCGTCTCTGGCGGCGGCAACACGGGCGTCAACCCGGTCTTTTACGCGCTGCTGGCGCTGCTGATAGCGTTCTTCACTCATTGGGCGATTCCTGGTTTACGGCCCGGCTGGGCATCGAAAGTCATACCGGTTTTACGGCGGCTGTCATCGCCCATCAGCCACAGGTACAGCGGCATAATATCGGCGGGGGTTTTCAATTTTTGCGGATCTTCCGTCGGGAACGCGCTGGCTCGCATGCCGGTACGCGTTCCACCAGGATTGATACAGTTTACGCGCAGGTGGCGGTTCTGATATTCATCAGCCAGAACCTGCATCATTCCTTCGGTAGCAAATTTGGAGGTGGCGTATGCCCCCCAGTTGGCGCGCCCCTGGCGACCGACGCTGGAGGAGGTAAAGACCAGCGATCCGGCATCGGATTTGAGCAACAACGGCAGCAATGCCTGAGTCAGCATAAAGGTGGCGTTCACGTTTACCTGCATCACGTCCTGCCATACCTGCGGGTTTTGCTCGCTCATCGGGCAAATGTCACCGAGCAATCCGGCATTATGCAATACGCCATCCAGACGCGGGAAATGCGCGGCAATGCGCTGTGCGAGCTGGTGGCATTCGTCAGACGTACAGGTGAGCAGATCCAGCGTGAACCAGTGTGGTTGCGTACCTTTTTCTTCGGCGATGGAGCGGGCAACCTGACGCAGTTTTTCTTCGTTACGCCCTAACAGAATCACGGTCGCGCCATAACGCGCGTAGGTCTGTGCGGCTTCACGTCCGATACCATCGCTGGCACCGGTGACCAGAATAATGCGGTCCTGTAGAAGATCTTGTTTCGGTTGATAATGCACGGCTACTCCTCGGCGACGTCCTGGCCATCTCGTTCGCGATAACTTTTGGGCTTTATGCCTTAAACCCTGTTCTTTTTCAATCAGCCAAAGGCAATAACACCGCAAAATGAACGCGTTGTCATGCTTTTTACTGAATGGATGAAGCAAGACGGGTTAACAAGGCTGTTGTACACTGAGCGAAAGTAGCGTTGTTTAACCAAGGTGGGTCACGTGGAATTGTTGTCTGAATATGGGTTGTTTTTGGCAAAAATTGTCACTGTCGTGGTGGCTATTGCGGTGGTAGTTATGCTGATCGTAAACGCGACACAACGCAAACGTCAGCGTGGGGAATTGCGGGTCATTAATCTCAGCGATCAATATAAAGAGATGAAAGAAGACCTGTCGCTGGCCTTATTGGATGGGCATCAGCAAAAATTCTGGCATAAGGCGCAGAAAAAGAAACACAAACTTGAGGCGAAGGCCGCTAAGGCAAAAGCGAAACTGGGAGACAGTACGTCATCTGATAAACCACGGGTATGGGTACTTGATTTTAAAGGCAGTATGGATGCCCATGAGGTCAGCGCATTACGCGAAGAGGTGACGGCAGTGCTGGCGGTCGTTAAACCCCAGGATCAGGTCGTGGTTCGTCTGGAAAGTCCGGGCGGCGTAGTACACGGCTATGGCCTGGCCGCGTCCCAGTTACAACGTCTGCGCGATAAGCAGATCCCGCTGACCGTTACGGTAGATAAAGTCGCTGCGAGCGGCGGATATATGATGGCTTGCGTGGCGGATAAAATTGTCTCGGCACCATTTGCTATTGTCGGCTCTATTGGCGTTGTGGCACAGATCCCGAACTTTCACCGCTTCCTGAAAGGGAAAGATATTGATATCGAACTGCACACCGCCGGACAGTACAAGCGTACGCTGACCTTACTTGGTGAAAACACGGAAGAAGGGCGGCAGAAATTCCGCGAAGACCTGAACGAAACCCATCATCTGTTTAAAGATTTTGTACAGCGCATGCGTCCGGCTCTGGACATTGAGCAGGTTGCCACGGGTGAACACTGGTTTGGTCAACAGGCGCTGGCCAACGGGCTGGTGGATGAGATCAATACCAGTGATGAGGTGATCCTCGGACTGATGGACGGTCGTGACGTATTGAACGTACGTTATCTGCAGCGTAAAAAACTGATGGACCGTTTTACCGGCAGTGCCGCCGAGAGCGCCGATCGTTTACTGATGCGTTGGTGGCAGCGAGGACAAAAACCGCTGATGTAAAATTGTTATTGCCGGATGAGGCGCAGCCGTCATCCGGCAAATCATTTCTCGTGTTAATCGATCAAGTGATACTTTTCAGAAAGTACGTGCGCCAGATGTTTAAACATATTAAACACCGCCGTACTTTTGGGCGTCGGTAGCCCTTGCTCGTCTAAAAAGTAATCTCCGCTGAAAACCAGCACGCCATTTCGCTGCGTTACGCCGGTGGCGACAATCCCCGCCAGCGTGTCCTCATGCTCACGAATGATTTTGTTGGCTTCAATCAGCAGTGTTTCGCGATCGATGGGTTGAGTGTCTTTATGCATTATTTACTCCTTAAACAAGGACATTAGTCTACGCCGAGCCCGGCTTATGGGCAAATATTCCCTGACTTAAATGAAGGTCTTACGACAGTGTTGCAAGTGGCGAGATTTGTTTTTGCATGCTAATAAAGTTGCGTAACGCATTTTATCAGGTACAGTGTGACGCTTTCGTCAATCTGGCAACAGATTTGCTTGACATTCGACCAATACTCCGTCGTGCTATAGCGTTTGTGAGCGAAAAAGCCTGTTAACTCAGTTACATGAGAGTTACATTACAAGCGCGAATTAGTTTAAGGGTTGATATCCGCCGACGCAGAGACCATATCGATGTCTCGTCGCCAGTGGAAGGTGAATCAACGTGCGACGCATTCTGGAAGAATCAAATTAGGTAAAGGTGAATATGGGTAAAGCTCTTGTCATCGTTGAGTCCCCGGCAAAAGCCAAAACGATCAACAAGTATCTGGGTAGTGACTACGTGGTGAAATCCAGCGTCGGTCACATCCGCGATTTGCCGACCAGTGGCTCAGCTGCCAAAAAGAGTGCCGACTCTACCTCCACCAAGACGGCTAAAAAGCCTAAAAAGGATGAACGTGGCGCTCTCGTCAACCGTATGGGGGTTGACCCGTGGCACAATTGGGAGGCGCACTATGAAGTGTTGCCTGGTAAAGAGAAGGTCGTCTCTGAACTGAAACAACTGGCTGAAAAAGCCGACCACATCTATCTCGCAACCGACCTTGACCGCGAAGGGGAAGCCATTGCGTGGCACCTGCGGGAAGTGATCGGTGGCGACGACACCCGCTACAGTCGCGTGGTGTTTAACGAAATTACCAAAAACGCTATTCGTCAGGCGTTTGAAAAACCGGGCGAGCTGAACATCGACCGCGTCAATGCGCAACAGGCGCGCCGCTTTATGGACCGTGTTGTGGGCTATATGGTGTCGCCGCTGCTGTGGAAAAAAATTGCGCGAGGCCTGTCAGCAGGCCGCGTACAGTCGGTTGCCGTGCGTCTGGTGGTTGAGCGTGAACGCGAAATCAAAGCATTCGTTCCAGAAGAGTTCTGGGAAATTGATGCTAACACGACCACGCCAGGCGGCGACGCGTTACCGCTTGAGGTGACGCATCAGAATGATAAACCGTTCCGTCCGGTCAACCGGGAACAAACGCTTGCCGCTGTTAGCCTGTTGGAAAAAGCGCGCTACAGCGTTCTGGAACGTGAAGATAAGCCGACCAGCAGCAAGCCGGGTGCGCCGTTCATCACCTCCACGCTACAGCAGGCCGCCAGCACGCGTCTGGGCTTCGGCGTGAAGAAAACCATGATGATGGCGCAGCGCTTGTATGAAGCGGGCTACATCACTTATATGCGTACTGACTCAACCAACCTGAGCCAGGATGCGGTGAACATGGTTCGCGATTACATCAGCGATAATTTCGGCAAAAAGTATCTGCCGGAGAGCGCGAACCAGTACGCCAGCAAAGAGAACTCGCAGGAAGCGCACGAAGCTATCCGTCCTTCCGATGTCGCCGTTCAGGCGGAATCGCTGAAAGATATGGAAGCCGATGCGCAAAAACTGTATCAGCTGATCTGGCGTCAGTTTGTTGCCTGTCAGATGACGCCTGCTAAATATGATTCCACCACGCTGACGGTGGGTGCGGGTGATTTCCGTCTGAAGGCGCGTGGTCGTATTCTGCGCTTCGATGGCTGGACGAAAGTGATGCCTGCGCTGCGTAAGGGCGATGAAGACCGCATTTTACCAGCGGTGGATAAAGGCGATACGTTGACGCTCATCGAACTGACACCTGCGCAACACTTTACCAAACCGCCTGCGCGCTTCAGTGAAGCTTCGCTGGTTAAAGAGCTTGAAAAACGTGGTATTGGTCGTCCATCCACGTATGCGTCGATCATTTCTACGATTCAGGATCGCGGTTATGTTCGCGTTGAGAACCGTCGCTTCTACGCTGAAAAAATGGGTGAAATCGTCACCGATCGTCTGGAAGAAAACTTCCGCGAACTGATGAACTACGACTTTACCGCGCAGATGGAAGACAGTCTCGACCAGGTGGCAAATCACGAAGCCGAATGGAAGGGCGTACTCGACAACTTCTTCACTGATTTTACTCAGCAACTGGATAAAGCCGAGAAAGATCCTGAAGAGGGCGGTATGCGTCCGAACCAGATGGTGCTGACCAGCATTGATTGCCCAACCTGCGGACGCAAGATGGGTATTCGTACCGCCAGCACCGGCGTTTTCCTGGGTTGTTCTGGCTATGCGCTTTCCCCGAAAGAGCGTTGCAAAACCACCATTAACCTGGTGCCGGAAAATGAAGTGCTGAACGTGCTGGAAGGCGACGATGCGGAAACCAACGCTTTGCGCGCCAAACGTCGCTGCCAGAAGTGCGGCACGGCGATGGACAGCTACCTTATCGATCCTAAGCGCAAGCTGCATGTATGCGGTAATAACCCTACCTGTGATGGCTATGAGATCGAGGAAGGCGAATTCCGCATCAAGGGTTATGACGGTCCTATCGTTGAGTGCGAGAAATGTGGCTCTGAAATGCACCTGAAAATGGGACGTTTCGGCAAGTACATGGCGTGTACCAACGACGAGTGCAAAAATACCCGTAAGATCCTGCGTAACGGTGAAGTTGCTCCACCGAAAGAGGATCCGGTTCCGTTGCCAGAACTGCCGTGTGAAAAATCTGATGCGTATTTCGTGTTACGTGATGGTGCTGCAGGTATCTTCCTGGCGGCAAATACGTTCCCGAAATCACGTGAGACACGTGCGCCGCTGGTTGAAGAGTTGTACCGCTTCCGCGATCGTCTGCCGGAAAAACTGCGCTATTTGGCAGATGCGCCGCAGACTGACCCGGACGGCAACAAGTCGATGGTTCGTTTCAGCCGTAAAACCAAGCAGCAATACGTTGCTGCGGAGAAAGACGGTAAGGCGACCGGCTGGTCCGCGTTCTTCGTTGACGGTAAATGGGTAGAAGGGAAGAAATAACAGCATTCCGGCTGAATTTCTCCTCAAAGGGTCGCGTAAGCGGCCCTTTTTGTTTCTGGCGTATTATTTTTTGTCATCCCTATACAGCTCACATAGAAATGATATAGTGGTTATAGTTAACACACTTTTTATTATTAAATCGTATTAGCAGCGCCAACGAGCCTGCTCTGAAACGATGATTTGATGGCGCAAATCGGGATGGCTTAACATGAAATTACAGCAGCTTCGCTACATTGTTGAGGTGGTGAACCACAACCTTAATGTCTCCTCAACGGCGGAAGGGCTTTATACCTCTCAGCCAGGTATCAGTAAGCAAGTTCGTATGCTGGAAGATGAACTTGGCATCCAGATTTTTGCCCGTAGCGGTAAGCACCTGACCCAGGTTACGCCAGCGGGGCAGGAAGTCATTCGAATCGCGCGAGAAGTTTTGTCGAAGGTGGATGCCATTAAGTCCGTTGCTGGCGAACATACCTGGCCGGACAAAGGCTCACTGTATATCGCCACCACGCACACTCAGGCGCGTTACGCTTTGCCGAACGTTATTAAAGGCTTTATTGAGCGTTATCCACGCGTCTCATTGCATATGCACCAGGGGTCGCCGACGCAAATCGCCGAAGCCGTCTCGAAAGGGAATGCAGATTTTGCTATCGCGACGGAAGCCCTGCACCTGTATGACGATCTGGTGATGCTGCCTTGCTACCACTGGAACCGTTCGATTGTCGTTACGCCGGACCATCCGTTGGCGGGCAAATCCGCCGTATCCATTGAAGAACTGGCGCAGTACCCGCTGGTGACCTACACGTTTGGATTTACCGGACGTTCGGAACTGGACACCGCGTTCAACCGTGCGGGGCTTGAGCCGCGTATAGTTTTTACCGCGACCGATGCCGATGTCATTAAGACCTATGTACGCCTGGGCCTCGGCGTGGGGGTAATTGCCAGTATGGCGGTTGATCCTGTCTCCGACCCTGACCTGGTGCGCGTTGATGCCCATGATATCTTCAGCCATAGCACCACCAAGATTGGTTTTCGTCGCAGCACTTTTTTACGCAGTTACATGTATGATTTTATTCAACGTTTCGCGCCGCATCTGACGCGTGATGTGGTAGATACGGCGGTGGCGCTACGTTCCAACGACGATATTGAAGCCATGTTTAAAGATATTAAATTGCCTGAGAAATAATAACGGCTGTTACCTCGTCGGTATCCTCAAACATAAAGCGATACCGACGGCAGAGTCTGAATCTATTCAATATTTTTCCTCTATATATTAACCATATATTGTTTATGGTAAACACTTGCTAAAGTAGTTTCAAATTAGTAAGGTCGCCAAAAACCCCTCTCAAATATTTATAACCGATCAAATAATTAATTTATTTATCAGGTCGAGCATGAAAATTAACTGGCTTTTTTTGACCTTTTTTATTAGGATTCCTCCTATCTGATGATTAATTGTACCGATTGTTTGGTGCTTAAATGATAAGTGATTTCGATAGTATGAGGTTAGCGATGCCTTCAGGAAACCAGCCAGCACGCCGGGATCCCGTGATGAAACGTAAAGCCTGGTTCGCTGTGTTTCTTGGCTCTGCCGTGTTCTGGATTATTGTCGCGCTCGTGGCCTGGAACGTGTGGGGGTAGGTCATGTCCACACTGGAACAACGCTCCACCGTGATGCCATCTCCGGATGACCCTGAACAAGAGAGTCAACGCAGCGCAGAGAATAAGCCGAATATTCCAGCGACCTGGAAACTCTCTCCTGAACAACGGACGTTTATCGATCTGTTTGCGGATGATGATGAACAGAAACAATAATTGATACGAATTTTATAATTATTATTAGTCCGTTGTCTTGTACTGCAAATATTTTATTCCGGGCAATCGTGATGAGCCATGCTTATCACCGTATTAACCTTGACCGCTTAAACCTTTCTCCTCGCCAGATACTTCAGTTGCCCCTTTTGTAGCCCTCCACTTTTATCAATTTGAGTTGTTATCAAAGCGTTACATTTTGTTTGTGTTATCTTTAATACTAACCCTGAGGAAAACCAGGGGATCCAACCCTGTCATTAAGGAGGAGCTATGTCGTCGACCCTACGAGAAGCCAGTAAGGACACATTGCAGGTTAAAGATAAAACCTACCGTTACTACAGTCTGCCGCTGGCCGCTAAATCACTGGGTGATATCACCCGTTTACCGAAATCGCTAAAAGTTTTGCTGGAAAACCTGCTTCGCTGGCAGGACGGTAATTCCGTTACCGAAGATGATATTCATGCGCTTGCGCATTGGCTGAAGACCGCCCATGCCGATCGAGAAATTGCCTATCGACCTGCTCGTGTTCTGATGCAGGATTTTACCGGCGTGCCGGCGGTGGTCGATCTCGCCGCCATGCGCGAAGCGGTAAAACGTCTGGGTGGGGATACGGCAAAAGTGAATCCGCTTTCGCCAGTGGATCTTGTCATTGACCACTCGGTAACGGTGGATCGTTTCGGTGATGATGATGCTTTCGAAGAAAACGTGCGCCTGGAAATGGAACGTAACCATGAACGTTATGTGTTCCTGAAATGGGGACAGCAGGCATTTAGTCGCTTCAGCGTTGTACCACCGGGTACGGGGATTTGCCACCAGGTTAACCTTGAATATCTTGGCAAAGCTGTCTGGAGCGAGTTACAGGACGGTGAGTGGGTGGCTTATCCCGATACACTGGTCGGTACCGATTCCCATACCACGATGATTAATGGTCTCGGTGTGCTGGGCTGGGGCGTTGGAGGCATTGAAGCTGAAGCGGCAATGCTGGGTCAACCGGTCTCAATGCTGATCCCGGATGTTGTGGGCTTTAAACTGGTGGGTAAACTGCGGGAAGGTATCACTGCCACCGACCTGGTTCTGACCGTCACCCAGATGCTGCGTAAGCACGGTGTCGTCGGTAAATTCGTTGAATTCTATGGTGATGGGCTGGACACCTTACCTCTGGCCGATCGAGCAACCATTGCGAACATGGCACCGGAATACGGCGCAACCTGCGGTTTCTTCCCGATCGATGACATTACCCTTGAGTATATGCGTCTGAGCGGGCGCAGTGAGGAACAGGTTGAGTTGGTCAATGCCTATGCCAAAGCGCAGGGAATGTGGCGTAACCCAGGGGATGAACCTGTGTTTACCAGTTCGTTGGAGCTGGATATGGGCAGCGTAGAGGCAAGCCTTGCTGGACCGAAGCGTCCGCAGGATCGGGTGGCGCTGGCTGATGTGCCGAAAGCCTTTTCGGCGAGTAATGAACTTGAGGTGAATAGCTCGCTGAAAGACCGTCAGCCAGTGGACTATACCATGAGCGGTCAGCAGTATAAGCTGCCGGACGGCGCGGTGGTGATAGCCGCTATCACCTCTTGTACCAACACCTCAAACCCAAGCGTATTGATGGCGGCGGGGCTGCTGGCGAAAAAAGCCGTAACGCTTGGTTTGAAACGTCAGCCATGGGTGAAAGCCTCGTTGGCGCCAGGATCGAAGGTGGTTTCCGATTATCTGGCAAAGGCTGGGTTCACTCCGTACCTTGATGAGCTGGGATTTAATCTTGTGGGTTATGGCTGTACCACCTGTATTGGCAACTCTGGCCCCTTACCCGATCCTATCGAAACAGCCATCAAAAAAGGCGATCTTACAGTTGGGGCAGTGCTTTCTGGAAACCGTAACTTTGAAGGTCGTATCCATCCGCTCGTGAAGACCAACTGGCTGGCGTCTCCGCCGCTGGTGGTGGCCTACGCGCTGGCGGGGAATATGAACATCAACCTGACGAAAGATCCGTTAGGCCATGACAGAAAAGGCGATCCTGTTTATCTGAAAGATATTTGGCCGACAGCCAAGGAAATTGCCCGCGCCGTTGAGCAGGTCTCTACCGCCATGTTCCATAAAGAGTATGCTGAAGTCTTTGAAGGCACGCCAGAATGGAAAGCAATCCAGGTTGATCGCGCTGATACCTATGGCTGGCAGTCTGACTCGACCTATATCCGTTTGTCACCGTTCTTCGATGGTATGCAGGCTACGCCGGATCCGGTTCAGGACATTCACGGTGCGCATATTCTGGCGATGCTCGGAGATTCTGTTACCACCGACCATATTTCTCCTGCCGGCAGTATTAAGCCAGACAGCCCGGCGGGGCGCTATCTGCAAAGCCATGGCGTTGAGCGTAAAGATTTTAACTCTTACGGTTCACGACGCGGGAATCATGAAGTGATGATGCGTGGTACCTTTGCCAATATTCGTATTCGCAATGAGATGGTACCCGACGTGGAAGGTGGTATGACGCGTCATTTGCCGGGAACCGAAGTGGTGGCTATTTATGATGCGGCCATGCAATACCAGCAGGAGAACGTGCCTCTGGCAGTGATTGCCGGGAAAGAGTATGGATCCGGCTCCAGCCGCGACTGGGCGGCGAAAGGCCCACGTTTGCTGGGCGTTCGCGTGGTTATCGCAGAGTCTTTTGAGCGAATTCACCGTTCTAACCTGATTGGCATGGGCATTTTACCGCTGGAATTCCCGCAGGGCGTCACGCGTAAAACGCTGGGATTAACCGGTGAGGAGGCGATCGATATTACGGACCTACAAAACATTAAACCGGGGGCGACAGTTCCGGTGAGTATGGTCCGCGCAGATGGGCGTAAAGAGGTGATTCTATGCCGCTGTCGCATTGATACCGCGACGGAGCTAACGTATTACCAAAACGACGGCATTCTGCACTACGTGATTCGTAATATGTTGAATTAAAATGCAAAAAAGCCTGCGAGAGCAGGCTTTTTGATAGGCGGTGACAACGATTATTTGCCCAGCAAATGTCCCATCTTGGCGGCTTTGGTGTCCAGATAATGTTCATTTTTTGGATTACGGCCCACGATCAGCGGCACGCGTTCAACAATATTGATTCCCGCTTCGGTCAGGATTTCTACTTTCTTCGGGTTATTGGTCAGCAAACGTACCGCATCCACGCCCAGCAGCTTGAACATATCGGCACACAGCGTGAAATCGCGCTCGTCTGCCGCAAATCCCAACTGATGATTCGCTTCAACGGTATCATAACCCTGGTCCTGCAACGCGTAAGCGCGGATTTTGTTGAGCAGGCCAATGTTGCGTCCTTCCTGACGGTGATAAAGCAGAATGCCACGCCCTTCTTCTGCAATGTGGGTGAGGGCCGCTTCGAGCTGGAAACCGCAATCGCAACGCAGGCTAAACAGCGCATCGCCAGTCAGACATTCGGAGTGGACGCGCGCCAGGACAGGTGTTTGGCCTGTGATATCGCCAAAAACCAGTGCGACATGATCGTGTCCGGTTGCCAGTTCTTCAAATCCCACCATCAGGAAATCACCCCAGGGGGTTGGCAGTTTGGCTTCTGCCACACGTTTAAGCTGCATGTAATTCTCCAGATTATGCTGGCACTCGTCGTGCCTTCGCCTGTCGGCTTCTGTTCTGTATTACACTATTTTGCCATAAGGCAACGACGTTCACCTAATCGCGACCACGGATTCGCTTTTGGAATGGCACAAAATTGTCAATTTTCCCGACGTGTGAATTTTTCAGTTATGATTGTGATACTTATCGACGAAAGGAGAGGCAATGCTGTCTATTGCAAAGCGCACCGCAGTGGGGACCGGACTGCTACTTATCATGCCGGTTGCCGTATGGGTATCAGGCTGGAGCTGGCAGCCGGGGCACAATGTCTGGTGGTTAAAGTCCTTGTACTGGGTAACGGAAACGGTGACGCAGCCGTGGGGAATTATCACTCACGTTGCGCTTTGTGCGTGGTTTCTGTGGTGCCTGCGTTTTCGTCTTAAAGCCGCGGTAATGCTGTTTGCTATTCTGGCAGCGGCGATTTTAGTGGGACAGGGCGTGAAGTCCTGGGTAAAAGACAGGGTGCAAGAACCGCGACCTTTTGTCGTGTGGCTGGAAAAAACGCACCATATTCCGGTTGATGAGTTCTACACTTTAAAACGTAAAGATCGTGGGCATTTAGTCAAAGAACAATTGGCTGAACAGCAGGATATTCCAACGTTTTTACGCAAGCACTGGCAAAAAGAAACGGGTTTTGCCTTTCCGTCCGGACATACGATGTTTGCCGCCAGTTGGGCTTTACTGGGCGTAGGGCTGTTATGGCCGCGCAGACGAACGCTGACGATTGTGTTTTTGCTGATCTGGGCGACCGGCGTGATGGGCAGCCGCTTGCTGTTAGGCATGCACTGGCCCCGTGATTTGGTGGTGGCAACGCTGATTTCGTGGCTGCTGGTGACGCTGGCAACCTGGCTTGCACAGCGGGTATGCGGACCATTAACCCCACCAGTGCAGGAGGAAAAAGAAATCGCGCAGCGAGAACAAGAAAGCTAGCGATGATTGATTTTTCAAATTTTGCCCTCAAATCAGAAAGTGGAAAGCGCTTTTCCGTTTCGCACTCGTTGTGAAAATGGTAATTTAAAGGGCTCAACGCGGTAAGTTGGACACGATTTATTCGCTCAAACCACATAACGGGAAGTAATGTGAAATATTTACTCATTTTCTTACTGGTGTTGGCGATTTTTGTTATTTCGGTGACATTGGGTGCGCAAAACGATCAACAGGTTACGTTTAATTACCTGCTGGCTCAGGGTGAGTATCGTATCTCTACGCTGCTTGCTGTATTGTTTGCCGCAGGGTTTGCGATTGGTTGGCTAATTTGCGGCCTTTTCTGGCTGAAGGTTCGTGTGTCTCTTGCGCGCGCCGAACGTAAAATCAAACGACTGGAAAACCAGCTTGCGCCTGCGACCGACGTTGCGGTATCTGCCGATTCGTCGGTTGTGAAGGAATAATTATTTATGTTGGAGTTGTTGTTTCTGCTTTTACCTGTAGCCGCTGCCTATGGGTGGTATATGGGTCGCAGAAGTGCGCAACAAACCAAGCAGGATGAAGCTAACCGTCTTTCTCGTGACTATGTCGCCGGGGTTAACTTCCTCCTGAGCAACCAACAAGATAAAGCGGTGGATCTGTTCCTTGATATGCTAAAAGAGGACACAGGCACCGTTGAGGCTCATCTCACCCTCGGAAACCTGTTCCGCTCTCGCGGTGAAGTCGATCGCGCAATCCGCATCCATCAAACGTTAATGGAAAGTGCCTCGCTGACCTACGAGCAGCGTTTGCTGGCCGTGCAACAGCTGGGGCGCGACTACATGGCCGCGGGACTGTACGACCGCGCGGAAGACATGTTCAATCAGCTTACCGATGAAACTGATTTTCGGGTTGGCGCATTACAGCAACTGTTGCAAATTTATCAGGCCACCAGCGAATGGCAAAAAGCCATTGATGTCGCAGAGCGTCTGGTAAAACTCGGCAAAGACAAACAGCGTAATGAGATAGCCCACTTCTACTGCGAACTGGCCTTACAGCAAATGGGTAGCGACGATATGGATCGCGCCATGACGCTGTTGAAAAAAGGCGCCGCGGCAGACAAAAACAGTGCACGGGTATCCATCATGATGGGGCGCGTGTACATGGAAAAAGGTGATTACGCGAAGGCGGTTGAAAGCCTGCAACGGGTCATTTCCCAGGACAAAGAGCTGGTCAGCGAAACGCTGGAAATGCTGCAAAGCTGCTACCAGCATCTGGGGAAAAACGATGAGTGGGCGGAGTTTTTACGTCGGGCCGTCGAGGAAAATACTGGTGCCGCCGCCGAACTGATGCTGGCGGATATTCTTGAGGCGCGTGAGGGGGCTGATACCGCTCAGGTCTATATCACTCGTCAGCTGCAACGTCATCCTACGATGCGCGTGTTCCACAAGCTGATGGATTATCATCTCCACGAAGCCGAAGAAGGGCGTGCCAAAGAGAGCCTGATGGTTCTGCGCGATATGGTCGGAGAGCAGGTACGTAGTAAACCGCGTTACAGCTGCCAGAAGTGCGGTTTTACGGCGTATACGCTGTACTGGCACTGTCCATCCTGCCGTTCATGGTCAACCATTAAGCCCATTCGCGGACTTGATGGGCTGTAATTTTTAAAAAAACCTCATTTTAGTTACAACATACTATTGGTGTGTAATCGATCCATCCACAACCTCCGCTGCCGGTTCGCCTGGCAGAAATGTAATCGCGCCTGTTAATTTTCTATTACCGCAGGTAGAATGCACGCCGTTTACCCATTTCGCGCCGCCGTGGGCGCCCATCCTCAAGAAGGTCTGGTCATGACGTTTACTGCTTCATCTTCTTCTCGTGCTGTTACCGATTCTCCTGTCGTTGTCGCTCTCGATTATTCTAATCGTGATAAAGCATTAGCTTTTGTCGACAGAATTGATCCTCGTGATTGCCGTTTGAAAGTGGGCAAAGAGATGTTCACGCTTTTTGGACCTCAGTTGGTTCGCGATCTACAACAGCGTGGTTTTGACATCTTTCTTGATTTGAAATTTCATGATATTCCCAATACCACCGCACATGCAGTTGCCGCTGCTGCCGAACTTGGTGTCTGGATGGTTAACGTTCACGCTTCTGGCGGGGCGCGTATGATGACTGCAGCCCGTGAAGCCTTAGTGCCTTTTGGCCAGGACGCGCCGCTACTGATTGCCGTGACGGTTCTGACCAGTATGGAAGCCAGCGACCTCGCCGATCTCGGAGTGACGTTGTCACCTGCAGATTATGCTGAAAGACTGGCGCGCTTAACCCAGAATTGTGGTCTGGACGGTGTCGTATGCTCAGCTCAGGAAGCGGTGCGATTCAAGCAGGCGTTGGGCCAGGCATTTAAGCTGGTGACACCGGGTATTCGTCCAGAAGGCAGCGAGGCGGGCGATCAGCGTCGTATTATGACACCGGAACAGGCGCAATTAGCAGGTGTGGATTACATGGTGATTGGTCGTCCGGTCACCCAGTCGGCCGATCCCGCGCAGACGCTGAAGATGATCAATGCTTCCCTGAAACGAGGTGCGTAAATGAACGACTCAAACTCTCGTCTGGTCTACTCTACCGACTCCGGGCGTATTGATGAACCGAAAACAGCGCCTGAGCGTCCAAAAGGCGATGGCATTGTTCGTATCCAGCGCCAGACCAGTGGTCGCAAAGGGAAGGGCGTGTGCCTGATTACCGGTATTGATCAAGACGATGCCGAACTGACCAAATTAGCCGCAGAACTGAAGAAAAAGTGTGGTTGCGGTGGAGCAGTGAAAGATGGCGTGATTGAAATTCAGGGGGATAAACGCGACCTGATTAAATCGCTGCTGGAAGCTAAAGGAATGAAAGTTAAACTGGCTGGCGGTTAATAAAAAAGCCACGGAAAATTTCCGTGGCTTTTTAATAATACAGACCTGAAAAAGTAAACGTATTATTATATCGAGCCGTTTAACCGTAGATTATTTACCCACCTGGTGGCCAATAATACCACCTACTGCAGCACCACCCAGCGTACCCAGCGTGCTACCGTCAGTCAGGACTGCACCACCTATTGCACCTGCACCAGCACCGATTGCGGTGTTACGATCTCGTTTGGACCAGTTAGAGCAGGCACTCAGCGACATTGCCAGAGTAATCGCCAGAATGGCAGCGGTCATTTTTTTGCTCGTTACTAACATAATACTTTCTCCTGAATTATTGATTCACGGAATCCAGTGTTCTTTAAGGATAGCGTCAAATTAAGACTATCGAAGATATTTCCGTGAAACCGTTTAGCGAAGTCATTACAAACACTATCCTGAAGTTGGAGGTTCGTTCCTGTTATATCGCTAACATTAATTTTACGACTTTATCCTGTTAACGACAGGTAAAAAGTCTTAATTGGACTGTCAGATAACTCTCAGAGAGCAGATGATTTGTCTGGTGACAAACCATCTACTGAAGATTTTATGCGTGGGCATCAATGATATTGACGATTAATCCTGAATGTTCGAGCTGCATTTGTACGCTGGCGCTGAGTCTGGAGTCCGTTACTACGCGGCTGAATCGCTCTAATGGACCCAGCGTGTAAGGGTGAATGGCGTCGAATTTTGAGCTGTCGGTCAACACAATAACTTCTGCGCCTTTTTCCAGCACCGCGTTAACCACGTCAGAACGCATCATATCGCGTCCGGTAAAACCGGTATCAGCCTGCCAGCCGTCAATGCCGATAAAGGCCTTACTGAAGTGTACCTGCTGGATAAACTGGCGAGTTAAGGGGCCGACCATGCTCTCACTTTTTTTCTGGTAAATTCCACCGAGAAGTATCACTTCACAGGGCGTTTCTTTGAGCAGATGAGCAATGTAGCTGCTCACGGTGATGATGGTGACATCTTTTTGCTCTGCCAGCGTTCTGGCCAGAAGTGCATTGCTGCTGCCATTCTCAATGAATACGGATTCGCCTGGACTGACCAGAGATGCAGCGAATTCAGCCAGTTCACGTTTCAGAGTGAAATTGGTCATCATGCGCGTTTCAACATCATCGCTGTTCAATGAAACAGCAAAACCGTGGGCTCGGCGTAAGTAACTCTGTTTTTCCAGCGTGTTCAGATCCTGTCGAATCGTCACTTCGGAGACACCGGTGACTTTTGCCAGATCGGCGACGCTCATCTGACCTTTATCGGTCACCATCTGCAAAATAGATTGTTGTCGGGAATTCATAGTATTAATTTTATTGCGATATCGTATCGGAAATTAAACGGAAACTGCATTATCTGCACTTGCTGATAGCAGCGACATCAAAAGATCACTGTCATCAGATCTCCCATGGCGCCTTCTGCTTTTTCGCCAAAGATTCGGCATCTTCTTTGACCGTGTTTAACAGTTCAGCTTTCAGAATTTCAAGATTGTGGATGGCTGATTGGTAATCACCTGCAACGAGGATATCCAGCACGGTATCAATACGTTCGGCCAGACGCTGAGCGTCGATATCAGACATGGTCGTCATCCTAATGGCAATAGAGTTTGAATTTCATGATGCAGAATTTCATGGCAAAAGAGAAGGGAAAAATAGTATTAACCTGAACGATTGAAGAATATTATATATTCTGTGATTACATGTGGATAGCGTCGTCATGTAATGTCCATTTATGGCTATTTATCACCTTCATTCTCTCTGCATTAGCGCATTTTTTTACTCAGATGGCGGCGATACCAACGTTCAAATGCGGCGGCTGGCATTGGTTTGGCGAATAAAAACCCCTGACGCTCATTGACGCCATTTTTGGTCAGAAACGCATCCTCTTTCGCGCTTTCCACGCCTTCGGCGATGACCTGCAGGTTGAGCGCCTGCGCTACCGCAACTATGGCCCGTACCAGCGATTGTGAAATAGGTTGTTTGTGGATCTCTCTGACAAAGGTCTGATCCAGTTTAATGGCATCTAGCGGGAAGCGGGCCAGTTGAGACAGCGACGAATAACCGGTACCAAAATCATCCAAATGGATTTGCGCTCCTAACTGGCTAAACTGCTGAATGACTGACAACGCCAGTTGCTCATTTTCTATCAAACTGCTTTCCGTTAATTCAACATCGATGGGGCAATACTCAAAGTTGAGCTCGTGAAGTACCTGCTTAAGTGCGGTAAACAGCGTCTGGTCGGCGAGCTGGCGGGCAGAAACGTTTACCGCCACGCGCAGGTTTATTCCCTTGTCGCGCCATTTCGCGACCTGCCGCACAACGTCGAGAATAACCCAACGCCCCAGCGGGACGATGAGCCCCGATTCTTCGGCGTAGGAGATAAACTCCAGCGGTGGAATGAGGCCGCGTTCCGGAGATTGCCAGCGAACCAGCGCCTCCAGGCTGCGCACTTCACCGCGCCAGGTTATCTTTGGCTGATAATGGATAACCAGTTGATCGTTATCCAGCGCCTTACGCAGATTAGTATCCAGCCACAGATATTCAAATACTCGCTGATTCATTTCCGGAGAAAAAACACAAAACTGCCCACGGCCGCCTTCTTTCGCGGTGTACATGGCTGTATCCGCGTTACGAATGACGCTCTCGCAGTCCTGACCATGCTGAGGTGCGAGGGATATACCAATAGAGCATCCGGTATAGACTTCAATCAGACCGATGCGGAAGGGCTGGCGCAGGCGCGTCAGAATGCGTGATGCGGTGGCTTCCAGTGTGCCCTGGGATGTTTCGGTGGCAAGAACAATGAATTCATCACCGCCAAATCGCGCCAGGATCTGGTTGTCTTCGAGGCAACTGAGGATTGCCAGCGACACGCTTTGTAGTAGCTGATCGCCAAACATATGCCCGTAGGCATCGTTTACCTTTTTGAAGTTATCCAGATCGAGGTACGCAATACCGACCTGCGTATCGCCCGCGTTCTCAATTGCATTGCTGATCAGTTCATGAATTGCGTTGCGGTTTGGTAATCCAGTGATGGAGTCGGTATTCGCCAACACCCGCAGTCGTTCCTGCGCGCGGCGTTCTTCAGTGATATCGGTCCCGGAACAGATCAGAAAAATTTCGTTCTTGCCGCTACCGTTATGCACAAATTTATTGCGAAACAGAAACAGACGCTGGCCTTTGCAGGTCTTGACCCAGCGTTCAACCTCATACGAGTTACCTTCGCGAAAAAAGACCTCAATATTGCGCCGTGAAGCCGCCGCTTCACGACGGCTCATAAATAATGTGAATACACTTTGACCAATGACTTCACGTTCTTTGAGGCCGGTGTACTCTTCGCACAGGCGATTAAACCGCTGAATGTTGCCCATGCGGTCAAGAATGACAATAACGGAATTGGCTTCGGAAACGACTTGTTCGGCAAAAGAGAGGCCGTGGGCCAGATCGCGGGCGACGGAGGGGGTGTCATCCCAGGCTGATGCGCTACCGGCCCATTCGCGCTTATTGATTTTTCGACCGACCAGATGCACGGGAATGTCGTCATCTTCAATGGGCAACGTCATTAGCAGACTTGACGTGATCACCGTCATCTCGCGAATGCGATCGGCTTGTTCAGGTAATAATTCGATGGTCTGATCAGCTTCTGACGCTTCGTCGATAGAGAAATGCAGGATGTTGCAATCCTCTGATAAACGCCAGTAGGGGTTATGAGTGCCCACATAGCTATACAACGTAACCAGCTCCCGGACGTCTTTCATCATGTGTACTATCCCGTTTAAAGCGCATAGAGCCTCAAAAGTATGGGTAGCCATGATTCATTCGGGGTGATTATGGCTGAACGTATTGTTTTTTTTATATATTTATGTTTAATCCAGAATCCGTAAAAAGCAAAGCCAGCGGAACTGAAAAAAGTAAAAAAATAAAATTGACCGAATGAAAGAAGTGTAGTGCGGTGGTGGGAATTTGGGCGGAAAAAAGAAACGACCTTTCACAAAATGAGAAAGGTCGCTGGATTGATACGTGTTACGCGGCTGGACGCGCGATAACGCTGCGGGTTTCCATGCGAACTTCGGCGATGGTTACGTCAATCACATCCGTGACTTTGTAAACCACTTCACCTTTAATTTGCACCGTGCCGCTTTCCTGGCTGCATACCAGCTCGTCCCGAACGGCGTGCAGGAATGGGGCAGGAATAAATGCGACTGCACCATTATCAACTAAACGTACGCGCATACCGCCGCGGCTGACGTCAATTATCTCGGCCGCAAAGCGGGTATCGGTCCCGGCTTTGTCACTCAGGAAACGGGCGTATAACCAGTCGCCCACATCACGTTCAGCCATCCGGTTCAGGCGACGACGTTCCGCCATTTGCACCGTGGTATCATCCCCAGGGCGGGAAATGGTTTCACCTTTGATGACGGCCTTAAGCAGGCGGTGGTTAATCATATCGCCATATTTACGAATAGGAGAGGTCCAGGTGGCATAAGCCTCCAGACCCAGCCCAAAGTGCGGCCCTGGCTCGATACTGATTTCAGCGTAAGACTGGAAACGGCGAATTCGGCTGTCGAGGAAACCAGAAGGCTGCGCATCCAGCTCGCGGCGCAGTTTGCAGAAACCTTCCAGCGTCAGGACTTCCTCGGCATCAACGTGCATACCATGGGTTTTTAGCAGCGCGGCCAGAGCGTCGGCGTTGGCCGGGTCGAATCCCATATGGACGTTATAAATCCCGAAGCCCAGCTTGTCGCGAAGCACGCGGGCGGCGCAAATGTTTGCCGCAATCATGGATTCTTCCACGATACGGTTTGCGATGCGGCGCGGCTCAGCGACGATGTCCAGGACTTCACCTTTTTCACCAAGAACAAAACGGTAATCCGGGCGATCTTTAAATACCAGAGCATGGTTATGACGCCATTCACCGCGGCTCAGGCAAATACGGTGTAGCAGACGGATTTGTTCAGCAATCGCGTCGTTTGCAGGCTGCCAGTCACCGGTATCTTCCAGCCAGTCGGAGACGTTGTCGTAGACCAGCTTCGCTTTCGACTCAATCGTCGCTGCGAAGAAGGTGATGTTGTCTTCAATCGCGCCATCCGCGGTGATGGTCATACGACAAGCCAGAACCGGACGCACTTCGTTCGCGCGTAAAGAGCACAGATCGTCAGACAGTTCGCGTGGTAGCATCGGGATATTGAACCCCGGCAGATAGTTAGTAAACGCGCGAATTTTTGCCGTTTTATCCAGCTTGCTGCCTTCTGCAATCCAGGCCGTAGGGTCGGCAATGGCGACAGTTAATTGCAGTTTGCCGTCGGCCAGCTCTTCAGCATACAGCGCATCGTCCATATCTTCGGTGCTGGCGCTGTCGATGGTGACAAAGTTGAGGGCGGTTAAGTCCTGACGAACCAGACCTTCATCCAGCATCTCAGTTGCCACACCGTCCGGCGCTTCTTTTTCGAGATTATGGCGTGCCAGCGTGACCCACCACGGGACAAAGTGGTCATCAGCAAAAGTGATAAATTGGGTTAACTCAGCATAGAAGGTGCGATCGCCTTTCAGCGGGTGGCGGCGCATTTCAGCGACGGCCCAGTCACCTTCTTTAAAGTCGTGCTCAACGCCGCGGGCGGTACGGCAAGGGATCGCTTCTTTCAGTAACGGATGATCCGGCACAATGGACAGACGATCATTTTTGCCCTGAACTTTACCCACGAAGCGCGTCAGGAAGGGTTCGATCAGTTCTTCCGGCTCGGCAGATTCACGATCTTTTTCTGTATGGATAACCGCAACAATGCGGTCGCCATGCATCACTTTTTTCATCTGCGGCGGTGGAATGAAATAGCTTTTTTGTGCATCGACTTCCAGGAAGCCAAAGCCTTTTTCCGTGGCTTTTACCACCCCTTCTGCACGTGGCGTCTGGGAATGCAGTTGCTGTTTAAGCTGCGCTAGCAGCGGGTTGTCCTGAAGCATAATTGTCTATTTTCGTGGCTAAAAGAGCGGCTGACAGTTTTACGCGATTCTCTCAGTTGCGGCAAGCGCTCTTTCAGTAAGTGGATCGGTTAATAAGTCTCGCCCAGCGCGATTTTCAAGCGATTCAACCATCCGCACAATCCGCTCCAGGCCAGCAGGTTAATCGCTTGTTCAGAAGAGATGCCCTGATCGAACAAAGGGGTTAACAGCGCGGCGCTAAAACGGTCGGGCGCTCGGGTTAGCCATTGTACCGCCTGCAGGGTGACGCGCTCAACCGGATGTCGCTGTTCCCAACGCTGTAATTCACGTTCCTCCTGGCGAAGCAGGGCGATAACGTTGGCTAATTCATTGGCTGTATGTGCCTGTTCATTAAAGCAGGCCACGCTGCCGTTAATCCGTGACGTCATTAGCGCCGCCAGTGAAAATGCCCGCACCGGTACAGCGCTACGCCGGGTACTGGAAATCAGTGTCGTGAATAAATCCAAAATGACCGGTGAATGGATCAGTAATGGCACCAACGCTTGCAGTTCATCGGGAAAATGTCTGGCCATCGTCTCGTCCTGAGAATGATATTTTTCGATTGGGAATGGCGCAGCGTGCCAGGTAGCGTTTGTTGCACTAAATGGCGAAGCGTGAGCGAATTGCTGTATATCCAGCCCCGGTATTCGGCGTACCGGATGTCCAAACCAGGCCTGAAACAGGGCCACGGTCCGGGCCTGAAAACCGACGAAGCCGATGATTTGATTCATCAAAATACTATCGCTGGTGGTCAGCCCGACCGCATCCAGATGCTGGCGATCGCGTGCGCCTATCACATCAGGAGAGCTGGCAAGTTGGCGAGCATATTGGGTGATTTGCGCCAGCCGATGGTTACTTTCCCGTGACGAGTCAGGACCAGGAAGCGGTGTTAACCGCGCGGCATAGTGATTGCACAATCGCTGGACGCCATACACCTGAGCGACGGTTAGCGCCGTACTCATCCGTTCATAGGCGCTGAATGTGTGCATCTGATTCAGGTTTACGTGAACCGGGAAGAGAACCTGGGCAAGTTTACGGGCAGGGGTTAACCAGGATTGAAAAGGCAAAAGGGCGTCATCAGGTATCGCCAGATCCAGTAAAAAGCTGTCGTCGACATGAGCGGCTTCCGGCACCAGCGGCAGAATATCTTGCGGATGCTTGCTGGATTGCGTCTCATGATACCAGTGGCTTTTGCCTTCAATTCGGCGTTGTTCCATGGGCGGTCCTTGGTCTAAAAAGTGGCGACCCGGACACGTCGTCTACTACTACGCCGGATCGTTTGCGCTGCAATATCCTGACGTAAGCAGAAGAGGGGATGAAAGATTGTTCCGTGATAATAAATATCAGAAAAGCATATATGGCGGCGGGCAGAGGAGAGTCATGGGCGGGGCAAGACCGCCCATAGAAGACTTACGATTATTTCAGTTCCAGTTCGTTCATTGCCGCGATACTGAAGCCACCATCGACGTGAACGACTTCACCCGAGATGCCGGCAGCAAGATCGGAGCACAAAAATGCTGCGGAGTTACCCACATCTTCAATGGTTACAGTGCGGCGAATCGGCGTAACCGCTTCACAATGCGCCAGCATTTTACGGAAATCTTTAATGCCGGAAGCGGCGAGTGTACGGATTGGACCGGCGGAAATAGCGTTCACACGCACGCCTTCAGGACCCATCGCATTAGCCATATAGCGGACGTTCGCTTCCAGTGAGGCTTTTGCCAGGCCCATCACGTTGTAGTTAGGGATGGCGCGCTCTGCGCCCAGATAGGATAGCGTCAGCAGCGCTGAGCCTGGGTTCAGCATGGAACGGCAGGCTTTTGCCATCGCCACAAAGCTGTAAGCACTGATGTCATGAGCAATTTTGAAGCCTTCGCGGGTGACTGCATTCACATAGTCGCCATCCAGTTGGTCTGCGGGCGCAAAACCAATGGAGTGCACGAAACCGTCGAATTTCGGCCAGGCTTTGCCCAGTTCGGTAAACAGTGCATCAATGCTGGCGTCTTCCGCCACATCGCACTGCAGTACGATGCTGGAACCCAGTTGAGCTGCAAATTCTTCGACGCGGCCTTTTAGTTTGTCATTCTGGTAGGTGAACGCCAGTTCAGCCCCTTCGCGATGCATGGCCTGAGCGATACCCCAGGCGATGGACAGTTTGCTGGCAAGACCCGTTACCAGAATGCGCTTACCGGAAAGAAAACCCATAGCTTTAATCCTTATGGTCATTGCTTATTTTTAGCAATCAATGAGTTATGATCACAATTTGAAGGTGTTTCGAAATGGGGCAGCAATTATATCCCACTCTTTGTGCCTTGTAGAATAGTTATCATCCCTTACTGATAATCACTTTTCATTACACATGAGGGTTATAACACTTTCCCTGGTTAAGTCTCATTCATTCTGCGAAGCGCGGGGGATGGAGAAAATACAAGGCTTTAAAGGCATCTCAATGGTATTATTAACTGCTAGCTTATGTTTTAAAACATAGCAATGTAGGAACTTTCTTAAAACAAAAAATATGACCGTATTCAGTTCGTTATGATATATTGTTTTTATCGATCAATATTGACACATTGATCGTTATTATTGATTGATTGTGATTAAAAGTGCATTATCAGGAAGTTATGATCAATTGGAGTGGTCTTATGCACTATCATTTCATCGCGGAACCGATGAGAGACACAACTGATACGTTACTGGGTGTTGAGATGAGCGTCCGGTTTGCTTCAGATACGGTTTCGCCGATACATCCAGAGTTCATCATTTCAGCGTGGAATAGCGAACAAAAACGTAATTTCATGCTCGAGCAAATTCGATTAATTGCCGAAAAGCGTAATTGGTTTGAGAGCCACAACCTTTTCTGTACTCTGAACCTCATTGATGAAATGGCGCTGCTGGCAATTGGCGACCCGAGCGTCAAATCGGCGCTACATGCCATGCCTTTTGTCGCCCTGGAACTTTCAGAGCGTTTTCTGACGAATACCGTATGTCTGAATAATCTGCTGATTAATTCACTTTGCGACGGTCCAAACGCATTATGGCTGGGCGATCTGGGCTCCGGCAGCATTGGGGCCAGTCCGCTGGTTTGCGGTCGTTTTGATGTTGTAAAGTTGGATCGTGGTTTTTTCCTGGATCAGGCTGAAAAACCGATGTTCCCGGTGCTAATTAAAAACATCCGCGAATATTGCGACCGCATTGCGGTGGAGGGCGTGGAAACCAAACAGCTTATCGACGAAGTAGGCGCGGCTGGTGTTTGGGTGATGCAGGGATCTCTTTTCCCTTCGGTCGCGTTTAGCGAGGTTGATACACTGCTCTTACCAAATGTTTGTCACTGATTGCAAAATTGCCCTCCGGTTGAGGAGGGCTGCATCTGCTAGCGATCTTTACGCCACGCGTCAGCGGTAAGCGCTTCGCCGAAATGACCGGCGATCAGGCGACGGGTCAGCTCATGCAACGGCGAGGCCAGAACATCTGCTGTACTGCCGCGTTCAACCACTTCACCCTGGTGCATGACTAATACCTGATCGCTGATGTGCTTCATCATGCCGATGTGCTGAGTCACATAGATATATGAAATCCCCTGTTTTTCCTGTAATTCCAGCATCAGATTGATGAGCTGCGAACGCATCGACATGTCCAGAGAGGCCAGGGCTTCGTCGGCGATAATGACTTTGGGTCGCAAAATGAGCGCTCGGGCAAGGCCCAGACGCTGTTTTTGTCCCGGAGCCAGCATATGCGGGTAATAACTCACATGGTCAGGCAACAGACCGACCATGCGCATGGTCTCGATGATCTGTTTGCGACGCTGTTCAGGCTCGAGGTCGGTGTTCAGACGTAGCGGAAAATCGAGGATCTGCGAAATACGTTGCCGTGGGTTAAGCGACGTTGACGGATCCTGGAAAATCATACGGATACGCTGACTACGGAATGAATAATCACCATATTTTAACGGGTGATCGTCAATCAGCAGCTCACCGCTGGTAGGCTCAATCATACCGGCCAGCATCTTCGCCAGCGTAGATTTACCGGAACCATTTTCACCTATAACGGCGAGCGTCTGACGCTCGCGCAGGGTAAAGCTCAGGGGTTTAACGGCCTCAACGGTCTGACGGCGGAATAAGCCCGTCCGGTAGCGAAAGGTTTTGCTCAGATTACGAACTTCGAGCAGGGTTTCTACCATCTCACTCTCTCTCCATGTTCAGCGGGAAATGACAGGCGTAGAGATGATTCTTTGCTCCGGTCAGTCTTGGGGTTTCGATACATTCGCGCTGAGCATAAGGGCAGCGCGGCCCCAGACGACAGCCGATAGGTAATTGTTCCAGCAATGGAATGGCTCCTGGCATGGTATTCAGGCGGCTTTTGTGCGGCATTGCGCTACCAAAATCAGGAATGGCGCGAATCAACGCTTGGGTATAAGGATGATGCGGAATAGTCACCAGCTCTTTACTGGGCGCAGTTTCCACCGTTTGCCCACAGTACATCACGTTAATTTTGTCAGCCCACTGGCTGAGCATTTGCAGGTCATGGCTGATCAACAAAATGGTGGTATTGCTGTTTTGGTTCAGCCGGGTCAGCAGGCGGAAAATTTGCGCCTGAGTGGTTGGCTCCATCGCGTTCGTTGGTTCGTCGGCAATCAGTAAACGCGGCTGATTAGCCAGGGCGATTGCGATCATCACCTTCTGGCATTCGCCGTCGGTCAGTTCATACGGGAAGCTGCGCATCGCATCTTTATGATCTTTTATCCCGACGCGGTGCAGGAGTTCAATCGCGCGGCGTTTACGCCAGCCGATGCGCTGCCACCAGCGGCCTTTATAAGTCCATGCCGGAATATTTTGCATCAGTTGTCGTCCAATGCGCTCAGACGGATCGAGACACGATTGCGGTTCCTGAAAGATCATGGAAACGTTATGGCCGACCAGCTTGCGTCGTTCACGCGCTGAAAGGCGCAACAGATCGATATCATCAAAGCGCATGCGGTCTGCGGTTACGCGCCAGTTATCTTTCGCGACGCCGCAAATGGCCTTGGCGATCAGGCTCTTGCCCGATCCAGACTCGCCAACCAGTCCGCGGATTTCACCTTCATTGAGGGTCATGCTGACGCGGTCAACCGCCTTCACCCAGTCGTCGCCGGTTCTGAATTCAATGGTCAGGTTGCGGATATCCAGTAATGGCATTATTCCACCCCCGCAATAATTGCCCGGCGCACGCCATCACCCAGCAGGTTAACCAGCAGCACGCTTATCATAATCGCCGCACCTGGCAGCATAACCGTCCACGGTGCGACATAAATCAGCTCCAGCGCGTCGCCAAGCATGGCTCCCCATTCTGGTGACGGCAACTGTGCGCCAAGGTCGAGAAAACCCAGCGCGGCGATGTCCAGAATCGCCATCGACAGCGCACGGGTGATTTCAGTGATAAGTCCGGCGGTAATATTGGGCAGAACGGCGAACCACAGGATATTGAGCGTGGTTGCGCCGTCCAGGCGAGCGGCGATAACGTACTCTTTTTCCAGCTCGTCATGCACCATGCTGTAGACGGAGCGTACCATGCGCGGCAGCAGCGCCAGCCAGACGGCAAACATCGCGTGTGTCAGATGCGGTCCGGCAAAGGCCACCACAATAATCGCCAACAGCAGCGAAGGGATCGAGAGCAGGGTGTCCAGAATGTGGTTCAGCGCCGCGGAGCGCAAACCGTGCGTCGCGCCGGCAACCACGCCCAGTAACAGGCCACATAGTGTGGCGGCGAGGGTGACGACAAACGCGCCGCCAACGGTCGGGGCCGCGCCGCTGAGCAGGCGACTTAGCACGTCACGCCCGAGATCGTCAGTTCCGAGGAAAAATGAGACTTCGCCATAGCGCGACCATGACGGCGGTAAAAGCTGATAGCCGAGAAATTGCTGGTCGATGCCATAAGGGGCAAACCAACCACCAAAAATACACAGAATCGCCAATCCTGCGCAGCCATACAGGCCGATCATCGCAGTCGCATCGCCGTAAAAATTGCGCCATGCGGTGCGCAACGTACCCGGCGGGCGCTTTTCGCTGTAGACGCTATCGTAAGGCATACCATTCCTTATGTTTCAGAGGGTTAGCCATAGCACCCAAAATATCAGAGATGACGTTAACGATGATAACCAGTGAGCCAATCACCATGACGCCCGCCGAAATTGCCGCGTAATCCTGCTGGCGAATTGCGTTAATCAGCCAACGGCCAAGACCTGGCCAGCTAAAGACCATCTCGGTGATCATCGCCAGCGTCAGCATGGTGGAAAACTGTAATCCCAGACGCGGGATCACCGGCGGAAGGGCGTTGTGCAGAACGTGACGGCGCAGAATGGTTAAGCGTGATAGACCGCGCGTGGCGGCCGCTTTAACATAGTTTTGATCAAAGACCTCAATGGTGCTGATTCGCATCAGGCGAATAACTTCCGTGGTAGGGGCGACGGAAAGCGTCAACACCGGAAGCACCATGTGACGGATTGCGCTGACCAGCATTTCATCGCGCCAGGGGGAGTCGGAGATCCACGCATCAATAATGGCAAATCCGGTAACGGGCTTCACTTCATAGAGAAGATCAAAGCGTCCCGAAACGGGAAGCCAGCCGAGAGTCAGTGAGAAGAGCAACGTCAGCAACAGCGCCAGCCAAAAAACCGGAATGGAAAAGCCCATCAACGCTAAGGCGCTGATGCAGCGGTCCTGCCATTTGTTCCGCGTGATCCCTGCCAGCATACCAACGGGGATCCCAACCATCAGCGCAAAACCAAAGGCCAGAATGCACAGTTCCATCGTCGCCGGGAACACCTCCTTCAACTGTTCTGAAATCAACTGACCGTTAATACTGGATACACCAAAATCCCAGTGAATGAGGCCATTGAACCAGAATACCCAGGCGTTCCACAGCGATGCACCCTGTAACGGCGCATGAGGTGTGAAGTAGCTCAGGCTGAATCCAATAAAGGTCAGGAAGAAGAGGGTGACCAGCAGCAATAAAAAACGACGCAGGGTGAAGATAATCATGGCTTTTTCACCTCATCTTTCTTTTCCCTGGAAACCCCGGCAAAAGATGCATTGCCGAACGGACTCAACACCAGTCCTTTGATATCGTAACGATAAGCCTGCAGACGCAGTGAAGAGGCCAGCGGCAGGATCGGTAACTCTTTCGCGAGAATATTTTGCGCTTCGTCATAGGCATCAATTCGCGATGAGAGTTGCTGCGAAGAGAGGGCCTTGCGCAGAACGCTGTCAAATTCCGGATTACACCAGTGGGCGAAGTTAGTCTGCGAGTTGATGGCGGCGCAGCTTAGCAACGGTCGGAAAAAACTGTCAGGATCGTTACTGTCCGTCGCCCAACCGGATAACGTTAGATCATGGTTCATATCCATTAATCGCGCCTCCTGAAAACGACCTTCTACCGGAATGATTTTAACTTTCACACCCACCTGAGCCATGTCAGCCTGAATCAGCTCGGCGGTTTTCAGTGGACTGGGGTTCCAGGCCTGAGAACTGGTGGGTACCCAAAGCTGTAATGTCAGGTTCTCCAGCCCCAGTGCTTTTAACTGCTCGCGCGATTTTGCCGGATTGTACTCTGTAATTTTAGCTTCGTTGTCATAAGCCCACGAGGCGCGAGGCAAAATAGATGCTGCGGTTTCCGCCGTCCCGTAGTAGATGGACTGCATCAGCCGTTGGTTATTAATGGCCAGCGCCAGCGCATGCCGCACGGCGGGATTATCCATCGGTGGTTTATTGGTGTTGAATGCCAGATAGGCGATGTTCATCCCCGGGCGCAGGGTCAGACGCAGGCGCGGGTCATCACGCAAAATGCTGAGCTGACTGGCGGCAGGCCAGGCCAGAACATCACACTCACCGGTCAGGAGTTTCGATAGACGTCCGGTGCCGCCAGAACCGAGGTCCACAACCACCTGCGGCATCAGAGGAGTACCACGCCAGAATTTTTCATGGCGCTGCAGTCGAACATATTGCCCTGCGCGATTCTCCGAAAGCTGGTACGGTCCGGTGCCGACGGGTTGTCTGTCGAGCAGCTCCTGACGATCCTGTTTTGCCAATTTATCCGCATATTCTGCTGACATCACGGAGGCATAATGCGTGGCGAGGTGCCACATGAAGGAGGCGTCGGGCTGAGTTAAGCGGAACTCAACGGTGTTGTTGTCCAGCTTGCGTACGCTTTGGACGTTATCGGCGAACTGTAGGCTGTCGAAGTAGGGGAAACTGCTACCGTTTACATTGTGCCACGGATGCTGGCGATCAAAGATGCGCTCGAAGGTAAACACCACGTCGTCTGCATTCAGTTTGCGGGTGGGGGTGAACCAGGCCGTCTTCTGAAACTGGACGTCACGACGCAGATGGAAGCGGTAGGTTGCGCCGTTATCCAGCACCTCCCAGCTTTCAGCCAGCTCAGGCACCAGTCGATAGGTGTACGGATCGACATCGAGCAGTCGGTCATACAGCTGGGCTGCCAGGGTGTCGACGATAAGACCGCTGCTCGCTTTTTGCGGGTTGAACGTATTGACCTGCCCGCTAACGCAATAGACAAAGCCGCTGTCACGAATATCAGCATGCGAAGCCTGTTCAGGCGCGGCAGCAGCCTGACCACTCAGAAATCCAGCCATCACGATCAGAGATGATAAAACCAGGCGCATAATTTTAAAGGATTATAAATAAAGAGGCTATCTTACTAATATTTAATGACATTTGCCATTACCGTTTGTGTTTGGGGGCCGTAAGGTCATAACCGCGAATTCAACATCGCGACAGGGTCACCCTTCATACCCGCTATCCACTTTGAATTTACTCTGTTAACTATCTTAGCATTTTCATGACCCATCTGACTCGCTATAAACGCGGTGCAGGATGTGGACAGTTGGCGTAATTTGTTACGGTTTCCTCGCTGTGACAAAATGCATAAGCGATTACAATGCGTTAGTGTACGAATCAAAGGGAATATTTAATAAATGAGCAACTTAGCGGATTACGTCAATGCTATAAAAATAGGCAAAAATGTTATTTGTATTGAGGATGTCAGTAAACGGGATGACATGGCTGAAGTTGAGATTATAAATAAGACATGGCTTCATGATTCGGGAGTGGTTATTCGTTGTTCTCGCGAAAATGAATTGGTTATATATTCATCAAGTTCCTGTCCAGAATGCAGCATTAGATGGCATGTCGTTGATGCGGCAGGTCAGGATATTCGTCCACTGGAGAAAACATTTCACAATGCTTGCCAGGAGTCGTACTGGTTAAAAGTAAATCGTCAAACGCATCTCCCGGTGTAAACGCTGAGCTAACCAATCACAGCGATGCCAAGCCGCTCCATGAGCAACGATGCCTGGTAGTTGTCTAACTTAACGCCTTGTAAATCAACACCCCGAATATCTAAGTCACCTAACTCCGAATTGGTCAGATCGCAATGTGTGAAGTTTGCTGCTCGCCAGTCGAAAGTCGAAAACTCGCCGCCGGAGAGATCTGAACCACTGAACGTCGCACCCAGTACCTGAGTCCCCATCCAGCGGTTTTCCCATAGCTCACACTTTTCCAACACGACTTTCGAAAAATTGGCGTAGCTTAGATTGGTATTAGTGATATATGCGCTGCAAAACCAGGTGCGCGTGGTGATCATATTCATAAAGCTTGCACCGCGGAAATCTGCGCCTTGTGCGCGGCAGTGGCGAATTTCAATGCCCAATGCGCTGACGTTGCGGAAATCTGCCATTGATAAATCACAGCTTTTGAAAATGGCATCTCTCAGCATTGCGCGACTAAAATTGCATCCTTTCTGACTTTCGCGATCATAGAACTGGCAGCCGATAAATTCAGTGCCGCTCAGGTCGGCACCTGAAAAATCGCAGTTAAAAAATGTACTATTTTCAACTTTCTCACCAGTGAAGCGATTTCTGTCAATTTTTTCGCCAACTAATGCCAGAGTCATATCTATGCCTGTGTTTTTATACAGTAATGACGCCATGGTAAACCTTATGACGTTATGCGTCAAACCCGCCAGTATGACACCTGCAAATGCGTATTAGATCTGGTGTTTCTTAAGCAACGCGCGTAGCTGATGGTAAGTCAGACCCAGTAATTCAGCGGCTTTTTTCTGATTAAATTTCGCCTGCTGCAAGCTGGTTTGTAGAAAGTCTTTCTCTTGTTGCTGCTGGAATTCACGCAGATCCAGCGGTAATGCTACAGATGTCTGCTTTGGTGGTGCTGCCTGTGGCTGCGCAACGTGGCGGCGGAAGGGGTCAATGATGATCTCATCCAGCGGGTAATCGCTGGTACCGTGCCGGTAAACGGAGCGCTCCACGACGTTTTTCAGTTCACGAATATTACCCGGCCAACGGTAATGGAGGAGGGTTTCTCTGGCCTCGGCGCTAAATCCCGGAAAAAGCGGTAACCCGATCTCGCGGCACATCTGAATGGCAAAGTGTTCGGCCATTAACATGATGTCGCTTTGACGCTCGCGTAGTGGGGGAAGTTGCACCACGTCAAAGGCCAGACGATCCAGCAGGTCCGCGCGGAAAGTGCCTTCGCTGACCATACGTGGCAGGTCGGCATTGGTCGCGCAGACCAGTCGCACGTTAACCTGCAAGGGCTGGCTGCCGCCGACGCGTTCCAGCTCGCCATACTCAATTACGCGCAGCAGTTTTTCCTGTACCAACATTGGCGCGGTCGCCAGTTCATCAAGAAACAGCGTGCCGCCGTCCGCGCGTTCGAAACGTCCCGGATGGCGTTTTTGCGCACCGGTAAACGCACCGGCTTCGTGACCAAACAGTTCGGAATCAAGTAAGTTCTCGTTGAGGGCCGCGCAGTTAAGCGAAATAAATGGGCCCTGCCAACGGCTGGAGAGGTAGTGCAGGCGGTTGGCAATAAGCTCTTTCCCCGTACCTCGCTCACCGATAACCAGTACAGGTTTATCCAGCGGCGCCAGATGAGAAACCTGTTCCAGCACTTCAATAAAGCTGTTCGCTTCGCCCAGAATATTGTCTTTGTATCCTGCCATGATGAAATTCACCACTTGTTAGTGTTATTCACCAATTTACCCTAATTCTCCCGTCAGGTAAAATTAGATATTTATATTAAAATCAATTAGTTAAAAACTTGGCACGCCAAGTGCATTACGAAAACAGCAGGGCATAGCCCGATATCAGAACAGTAAGTGAGGATTACATTATGGGTATTTTTTCTCGTTTTGCCGACATCGTGAACGCCAACATTAATGCGTTGCTGGAAAAGGCTGAAGATCCGCAGAAACTGGTGCGGTTAATGATCCAGGAAATGGAAGATACGCTGGTTGAGGTGCGCTCAAACTCCGCACGCGCTCTGGCAGAAAAGAAACAATTATCTCGCCGTATCGAACTGGCCAGCGCACAACAGGCAGAGTGGCAAGAAAAAGCCGAGCTGGCGCTGCGTAAAGAGAAAGAAGATTTGGCGCGTTCTGCTTTAATCGAAAAACAGAAACTGACTGATCTGATTGCTTCTCTGGAGCATGAGGTGACGCTGGTTGACGATACACTGGCGCGAATGAAAAAAGAGATCGGTGAGCTGGAAAATAAACTCAGTGAAACCCGTGCTCGTCAGCAGGCATTGATGCTGCGCCATCAGGCTGCGAGCTCTTCGCGTGATGTTCGTCGTCAACTGGACAGCGGTAAGCTGGATGAAGCGATGGCACGCTTTGAATCTTTCGAGCGTCGTATCGATCAGATGGAAGCTGAGGCTGAAAGCCATAACTTCGGTAAACAGCAGTCTCTGGATCAGCAATTTGCTGACCTGAAAGCAGATGATGAAATCAGCGAGCAACTGGCGCAACTTAAAGCCAAAATGCAGCAAGATAAGCAATAATAACATCTGGCGGCGCCCGAACGCGCCGCCGCTCATCACCTGTAAGGAGTACTCATGAGCGCGCTATTTCTGGCTATCCCATTAACCATCTTTGTGTTGTTCGTTTTACCGATTTGGCTCTGGCTGCATTACAGCAACCGTTCCAGTCGTGGCGAACTGGCGCAAAGTGAACAGCAACGTCTGGTAGAACTCAACGATGACGCACAGCGGATGCGCGAGCGCATTCAGGCGCTGGAAGACATCCTTGATGCTGAACATCCAAACTGGAGGGACCGCTAATGGGAGGCGTTAATCTGAACAAAAAACTGTGGCGTATTCCGCAGCAGGGCATGGTGAAGGGAGTTTGCGCAGGTATAGCGCATTATCTCGATGTGCCTGTGAAGCTGGTGCGGATCCTGGTGGTGTTGTCCGTCTTTTTTGGCCTGGCCTTTTTCACCTTCGTCGCTTACATCGTGCTGACGTTTGTGTTGGACCCGATGCCGGACAATGTGGTTTCCGGTGAGCAGCAGCCATCAAGCGGCGAGCTGTTAGATGCCGTCGATCGCGAGCTGGCGGCAAGTGAAAAGCGTTTGCGTGAAATGGAGCGTTATGTCACCTCTGATACCTTTTCATTGCGCAGCCGTTTCCGCCAATTGTGAGGATAGAAATAGAAATGAACAATCGCTGGCAACGTGCCGGGCAAAGGGTTAAGCCGGGCTTTAAAATAGCAGGTAAGCTGGTGCTTTTAACTGCGCTTCGTTACGGCCCGGCGGGGGTAGCAGGGTGGGCGGTGAAGTCCGTCGCCCGACGCCCGCTTAAAATGCTGCTGGCGTTGGTCCTGGAGCCGGTTTTGAGTCGGGCAGCGGCAAAATTATCGAAACGCTATTCAGGTAATCAACGCTGATATCCGATTCAGCAAAAGCAAGCAACAATTAATCAACATTCCCACTGTTAATTTGCGGCAGCTCACAAATACGATTTTTTGGCTGCCAAAATTCTTTTATTATCCCCCTCCTGGCCACCTCAGCCGATTGACAGCTTATTTCCCGCAGAGTAGTCTCTTGATTCATGGGACCGCTACCACGAGAATTGAAGGTGAACCAAAAAATCCAAAAATGCCTGGCAGAAGTTTATGGTGATACGTTTACTTCATGCCACTATGAAGCGCTGATTGCACGTTTAGAGAAATCACAGGGATTAATTAAAAAAATCCGTAAAGCGCATTGGGACGAGGGCGATGTGGTTCTTATTACCTACGCCGATCAATTCCACGGGGCAGGCAAAAAACCACTGCCGATGTTTAATCAGTTTTATAATGAATGGCTTAAGTCGACATTTTCTCATGTGCATCTGTTGCCGTTTTATCCGTGGTCATCGGATGATGGTTTTTCCGTAATTAATTACCATCAGGTTGCTGAAGAAACCGGTGACTGGAATGATATTAAGCAATTGGGTAAATCCAGTCGACTGATGTTTGATTTTGTTTGTAACCATATGTCAGCGAAAAGCGAATGGTTTAATAACTATTTGCAACAGCTTGACGGTTATGAAGATTTCTTTATTGCGATGGATCCTGATACGGACCTGAGCAACGTAACGCGTCCACGCGCATTACCGTTACTGACGCCTTTTACGCTGAAAGATAACACCGTACGCTATTTATGGACGACGTTCAGCGACGACCAGATCGATCTCAACTATGCCAACCCGATAGTGTTACTGGCGATGGTCGATGTGCTATTGAGTTATCTTGAGCAGGGCGCTGATTATGTCCGCCTGGATGCGGTTGGCTTTATGTGGAAAGAGCCAGGAACGACCTGTATTCACCTGGAAAAAACGCATCAGCTTATCAAACTATTCCGCGCTATTGCTGACTGCGTGGCGCCTGGTACGGCGATTATTACTGAAACAAACGTTCCGCATAAGGATAATGTGTCCTACTACGGAAATGGCCGTGATGAAGCGCATATGGTGTACCAGTTCTCGTTACCGCCGCTGGTGCTGCATGCGGTACAACGCCAGGATACCTCAACCTTGTGCCAGTGGGCGCAATCACTGGAACTGCCGTCCAGTGAGACCACCTGGTTTAATTTCCTCGCATCGCATGACGGTATTGGTCTCAACCCATTACGTGGTTTGTTACCTGAAGACGAGATCGTGCGCCTGGTGACGGAATTACAACAGGAAGGCGCGCTGGTTAACTGGAAAAATAACCCTGATGGTAGTCGCAGTCCGTATGAAATTAACGTGACATATATGGACGCACTAACGCCAGGCAATTGTAGTGATGCCGAACGTTTTTCCCGCTTTATTCTCGCACATGCCATTTTGCTGAGTTTTCCGGGTGTACCTGCGGTTTACGTTCAAAGCATTCTTGGGTCACGCAATGATTATAAAGGTGTTGAGGCGCTAGGTTATAACCGCGCGATCAACCGCAAAAAATATCAAATAAGCCAAATCGAAACGGAGCTGGCAGATGAAACCAGTTTGCGCCACGCTATTTATCATGAATTATCCCGATTAATTGTAATACGTCGTAGTAATAAAGCATTTCACCCTGATAGTGATTTTCAGATTAGCAGTGTTACACCGGCTGTAATGCAAATTAAACGTACGGCGGAAACAGGCGAAAAAATTACCGGATTATTTAATGTCAGCGGTCATACGCAAACCATTAGTATTGATGTTGAAAATGGATTTGATTTGATTAGCGGTAAAACTATTTCAGGTAAAGAATTAACGTTGAACGCCTGGCAGGTCATGTGGGTTAAGTAATAAAAAGGAACATTTCATGCTTAAAACTAAAATTGTGCTGATTTCAGCACTGGTTTCCTGCGCCCTGGTTTCCGGGTGTAAGGATGATAAAACGTCCTCTGTTGCGATTGAATTTATGCACTCTTCTGTTGAACAGGAGCGGCAGGCGGTTATTGCAAAACTGATTGAGCGTTTTGAAAAAGAGAACCCGGGGATCAGTGTCAAACAGGTTCCTGTAGAAGAAGATGCGTACAACACCAAGGTCATCACCCTGGCGCGGAGCGGTTCACTGCCTGAAGTCATTGAAACCAGCCATGACTACGCGAAAGTTATGGATAAAGAATCACTTATCGATCGTAAAGCCGTAGCGCAGGTCATCAACGCCGTAGGTGAAGGTACTTTTTATGATGGCGTGCTGCGTATTGTGCGTACTGAAGACGGTACTGCCTGGACCGGGGTTCCGGTTAGCGCCTGGATTGGCGGGATCTGGTATCGCAAAGATGTGCTGGCAAAAGCTGGGCTGGAAGAGCCAAAAGACTGGCAACAACTGCTGAGCGTGGCGCAGAAGCTAAACAATCCTGGTAGTAAGAAATATGGTATTGCGCTGCCCACGGCGGAAAGCGTTTTGACCGAACAGTCATTTTCTCAGTTCGCGCTCTCAAACCAGGCCAACGTTTTTGATGCGCAAGGAAAGATAACGCTCAACACACCTGAAATGGCGCAGGCGCTGCAGTATTACCGCCAATTGGCAATGAACACCATGCCGGGCTCAAACGACATCATGGAAGTCAAAGACGCGTTCATGAACGGCACGGCGCCGATGGCGATTTATTCCACCTATATCCTCCCGGCGGTGATTAAAGAGGGTGACCCTAAAAATGTGGGCTTTATGGTGCCGACGGAAAAAAACTCCGCTGTTTACGGCATGCTGACGTCGTTAACCATTACCGCGGGTCAAAAGTCTGAAGAGACAGAAGCGGCAGAGAAATTTGTCACCTTTATGGAGCAGGCCGACAACATCGCGGACTGGGTCATGATGTCGCCAGGGGCGGCGCTGCCGGTCAACAAAACAGTGGTGAATACCCCGACGTGGAAAGATAACACTGTCATCAAAGCGCTGGGTGAATTACCCGATCAGCTGATTGCCGAACTGCCGAATATCCAGGTGTTTGGTGCCGTCGGCGATAAGAACTTCACCCGCATGGGCGACGTCACAGGCTCCGGTGTTGTGAGCTCAATGGTGCACAACGTGACGGTAGGCAAAGCCGACCTCGTCACCACGATTGAAGCGAGCCAGAAAAAACTGGATGACCTCGTTGAACAGCGCTAATGGGGAAATGGAAAGCCGTGATGAATAACTTCTTTTCAGGTCGATCTGATATGCCATTCGCCATGCTGCTGCTGGCGCCCAGCTTGCTGTTGCTGGGCGGTTTAGTGGCGTGGCCGATGATATCTAACATCGAAATCAGCTTTATGCGACTGCCGCTGAATCCGCAAATTGAGTCTACGTTTGTCGGGTTGAGCAACTATATCCGTATCTTATCCGATCCCGGATTCTGGCATTCGCTGTGGATGACGGTCTGGTATACCGCGCTGGTTGTGGCAGGAAGCACGGTACTGGGGCTGGGCGTGGCGATGTTTTTTAACCGTGAGTTTCGTCTGCGGAAAACGGCGCGCTCACTGGTCATCCTCTCTTACGTGACGCCATCAATTTCGCTGGTGTTTGCCTGGAAATACATGTTCAACAACGGCTACGGCATTGTGAACTACCTCGGCGTGGATCTGTTGCATCTCTATGATCAGGCGCCGCTGTGGTTCGACAATCCCGGCAGCAGCTTCGCGCTGGTCGTGCTGTTCGCCATCTGGCGCTACTTTCCGTATGCCTTTATCTCGTTTCTGGCGATTTTACAGACGATTGATAAATCGTTGTATGAGGCGGCAGAAATGGACGGCGCGAATGCCTGGCAACGGTTTCGTATCGTCACGCTGCCAGCGATTATGCCGGTGTTGGCAACCGTGGTCACACTGCGCACGATCTGGATGTTTTACATGTTCGCCGATGTTTATCTGCTGACCACTAAAGTCGATATTCTCGGGGTCTATCTCTATAAAACAGCGTTTGCATTTAACGACTTAGGCAAAGCGGCCGCTATTTCTGTCGTCCTCTTCGTCATTATTTTCGCTGTTATCCTGCTGACCAGAAAACGGGTGAACCTCAATGGCAACAAATAAGCGCACACTTGGCCGCATCGGCTTTTACTGTGGATTAATTGTCTTCCTGGGCATCACGCTATTCCCATTTTTTGTGATGCTGATGACCTCATTTAAAAGCGCCAAAGAGGCGATCTCGCTACATCCGACGCTGTTACCGCAGCAATGGACGCTGGAACATTACATCGACATCTTCAACCCGATGATTTTCCCGTTTGTTGACTACTTCCGTAATAGCCTGGTGGTATCGGTCACTTCTTCGGTGGTGGCGGTGTTTCTCGGCGTGCTCGGGGCGTATGCGCTTTCACGCCTGCGTTTTAAAGGGCGAATGACCATCAATGCCAGCTTTTACACGGTGTACATGTTTTCGGGGATCCTGCTGGTGGTGCCGCTATTCAAAATCATTACGGCACTTGGCATCTATGACACCGAAATGGCGTTGATTATCACCATGGTCACCCAGACGCTGCCGACCGCAGTGTTCATGCTGAAAAGCTACTTCGACACCATTCCGGATGAGATAGAAGAAGCCGCGATGATGGATGGATTGAACCGTCTGCAGATCATCTTTCGCATTACCGTGCCGTTGGCGATGTCCGGTCTGGTTTCGGTCTTTGTGTACTGCTTTATGGTGGCGTGGAATGACTATCTGTTTGCCTCGATTTTCCTCTCCAGCGCCAGCAATTTTACCTTACCGGTCGGTCTGAACGCGCTGTTCAGTACGCCTGACTATATCTGGGGACGCATGATGGCGGCATCGTTAGTCACCGCATTGCCGGTTGTCATTATGTATGCGCTTTCCGAACGTTTTATTAAAAGTGGTTTGACCGCAGGCGGCGTGAAAGGCTAAGCGGCCAGTTTAATTAAGGAGTTGTAAATGAAGAAGTTAGTTGCCACAGAACCGCGTGTTGCGGCGCTGGTGGAATATGAAGACAGAGCTGTATCCGCCAATGAAGTGAAAGTTCGCGTTCGCTTTGGTGCGCCAAAACATGGCACGGAAGTGGTCGATTTTCGCGCTGCCAGTCCGTTTATTGACGAAGATTTTAACGGCGAATGGCAAATGTTCATGCCGCGTCCGGAAGGGGCGCCGCGCGGGATTGAATTCGGCAAGTTCCAGCTTGGCAACATGGTGGTGGGCGATGTTATTGAGTGTGGCAGCGATGTGACCGAATACGCCGTTGGCGATTCAGTTTGCGGCTACGGCCCACTGGCAGAAACGGTTTTCTTTAATGCGGTAAACAACTACAAACTGCGCAAAATGCCGGAAGGTAGTTCGTGGAAAAATGCCGTGTGCTATGACCCGGCACAGTTCGCCATGAGTGGCGTGCGCGACGCCAATGTGCGTGTCGGCGACTTTGTTGTCATCGTCGGTTTAGGGGCGATTGGCCAGATTGCCGTCCAACTGGCTAAGAAAGCGGGAGCCTCGGTGGTCATTGGCGTGGATCCGATTGCTCATCGTTGCGATATCGCGCGGCGTCATGGCGCGGATTTCTGTCTGAATCCTATTGGCACCGATGTCGGCATGGAAATTAAGAAGCTGACCGGCAAGCAGGGCGCGGATGTGATTATCGAAACCAGCGGCTATGCGGATGCGTTGCAATCGGCGTTACGCGGTCTGGCCTATGGTGGAACCATCTCCTATGTCGCTTTCGCGAAACCTTTTGCTGAAGGCTTCAACCTGGGGCGTGAAGCGCACTTCAACAACGCCAAAATTGTCTTCTCTCGTGCCTGCAGTGAGCCAAATCCGGATTATCCGCGCTGGAGCCGCAAGCGTATTGAGGAGACCTGTTGGGAACTGTTGATGAACGGTTACCTGAACTGTGAAGAACTTATTGACCCGGTAGTAACATTTGCCAGCAGCCCGGAAAGCTATATGCAGTATGTCGATCGCCATCCGGAAAAGAGCATCAAAATGGGCGTGACGTTTTAATTAAGGAATGCAGAAGATGAAAATTGGAACACAGAACCAGGCTTTTTTTCCGGAAAATATTCTCGAGAAATTCCGTTACATCAAAGAGATGGGGTTTGACGGTTTTGAAATTGACGGCAAGCTGCTGGTTAACAACCTGGCAGAAGTGAAAGCAGCAATCAAAGAAACAGGCCTGCCCGTCACCACCGCCTGTGGAGGATATGACGGTTGGATCGGTGATTTTATCGAAGAGCGTCGTTTGAATGGCTTACAGCAGATTACCCGCATTCTCGAAGCGCTGGCCGAAGTCGGTGGGCAGGGCATTATTGTACCCGCTGCATGGGGCATGTTTACCTTCCGCTTACCGCCGATGACCTCTCCGCGCAGCCTGGCAGGCGATCGTAAAGCAGTAAGTGATTCATTGATTTATCTCGATAAAGTTGCCGAGCGTACGGGGACGGTGGTGTATCTGGAGCCGCTTAATCGCTATCAGGATCATATGATCAACACCCTGGCGGATGCCCGTCGCTATATCGTGGAAAACAACCTGAAGCATGTGCAAATCATTGGTGATTTTTACCATATGAATATCGAAGAAGACGATATGGCTCAGGCGCTGCATGACAATTGCGATCTGCTGGGACACGTCCATATTGCGGATAACCACCGTTATCAGCCGGGGAGCGGTACGCTGGATTTCACTGCGCTGTTTGACCAGTTGCGTGAAGATAATTATCAGGGTTACGTCGTGTACGAAGGACGTGTACGGGCAGAGAACCTGCCGGAAGCGTACCGTCAGTCACTGGCCTGGCTGCGTACCTGCTAAGAGGATTTCTGTGAAAAGTGCACTGACAAGCTCTCCGCTACGCATCGCCATTATCGGCGCCGGGCAGGTGGCGGATAAAGTTCATGCTTCGTACTACTGCACCCGCAACGATCTGGAACTGGTGGCTGTCTGTGACAGCCGCCTGTCACAGGCGCAGGCGTTGGCAGAGAAATACGGCAATCCGCAGGTTTGGGACGATCCTCAGACGATGCTACGCGAGGCTAAGCCAGATATCGTCAGCATCTGTTCACCCAATCGTTTTCATTATGAACACACTATGTTGGCGCTGAACGCCGGATGTCATGTGATGTGTGAGAAACCTCCGGCGATGACGCCAGCCGAGGCGCTGGAAATGTGTAACACGGCGCGTCGAATGGGGAAAGTTCTGGCTTATGATTTTCATCATCGTTTCGCACTGGATACGCAGTTGCTTCGTGAGCAGGTGATGGCCGGCGTGCTGGGTGAAATCTATGTCACCAATGTCCGCGCCTTGCGCCGCTGCGGCGTGCCCGGCTGGGGGGTATTTACCAACAAAGAACTGCAGGGCGGCGGGCCGCTGATTGATCTCGGCATCCATATGCTTGATGCCGCCATGTATGTGCTGGGGTTTCCGGCAGTAAAGCGCGTTAACGCACACAGTTATCAACGCATTGGCACGCGTAAAAACAGCGGCCAGTTTGGGAAATGGGATCCCGAGACGTATACCGTGGAGGATTCTCTGTTCGGGACGATTGAATTTCATAACGGCGGTATCCTGCGACTGGAAACCTCTTTCGCGCTGAATATCCCGGAACAATCGATTATGAACGTAAATTTCTGCGGCGATCTGGCAGGGGCGACGTTATTCCCAGCCCAGGTTTATACCGATCGTGAGGGTACGCTTGACGTACTGCTTCAGCGTGAAATGGCCGATGACAATCGACATTATCGCAGCATGGAAGCTTTTGTGAATCATGTCCAGGGCGAGCCTGTCACTATTGCTGACGCAGAGCAAGGCGTCGTTATTCAACAACTGGTTGCCGCACTGTATCAATCGGCTGAAACAGGGACCTACGTAGACTTATGACGAGGCCAGTAATGCTAACTGAACCGGCTTTTTGCCCACACAACCTGAATAAATATGCGTCACTCATGACGACCGGTAACGGTTATATGGGGATTCGCGCCAGCCACGAGGAAGCCTACACCTTACAAACTCGCGGCATGTACCTTGCTGGACTGTATCACCGGGCAGGGAAAGGCGAGATTAATGAACTGGTTAATCTGCCTGATGTGGTGGGGGTGGAGATTTCACTCAATGGTGAGATTTTCTCGCTCACCAGCGGCGTTATCGAAAGCTGGCAACGTGAACTGGATTTTGCCAGTGGGGAATTACGCCGCGCGCTTACCTGGCGTGCGTCTGGCGGGGCGCGTTTTGCCATTGAGAGCCGGCGATTTGTCTCGGCACAAAAACTGCCGCTATTTGCTATGGAAGTTGTCGTCACGCCACTGGATGGCGATGCCAGCATTGGTATCTCGACCGGAATTGACGCCACGATGACCAATCATGGTCGTCAGCATTTGGATGAAACGCAGGTCCGGGTCTTTGGCCAGCATCTTATGCAAGGGATTTACACCACCCAGGACAACCGCAATGATATCGCTATCACCACGTATTGCGATGTAGACGGTGCAGCGCAGCGCTGCTTCACCGCGAAAGAACGTCGGCTGTTACAACACAACAGCGTGCAGGCGAAAGCCGGACAGCGCGTCACGCTGACAAAAATTAGCTGGGTAGACTGGGCGAGCGAACGCAGCCTGTCGCTTGAGACCTGGGGACGCCAGTCGCTGCGCAACCTGGAAGTATGCGCGCAGCAAGGCTATGACGCTCTGCTGGCGGAGTCGGCTGCTAACTGGCATGCCTGGTGGCAAAATCGTCGCGTTCAGGTCACCAGCACTGATGCCAGCGATCAGCGAGCGCTGGACTATGCGCTCTATCATCTGCGTGTGATGACTCCTGACCACGATGAGCGCAGCAGTATTGCGGCCAAAGGTTTGACGGGGGAAGGGTATAAAGGCCACATATTCTGGGATACCGAGGTCTTTCTGTTACCGTTTCATCTCTTTACCGAGCCGAAAACCGCGAGAAGTTTGTTGCGTTACCGCTGGCATAATCTGTCGGGGGCGCGTGAGAAAGCCCGCCGTAACGGTTGGCAGGGAGCGCTTTTCCCTTGGGAAAGCGCTCGCAGCGGTGATGAGGAAACGCCTGAATTTGCGGCGATCAACATCCGTACCGGACTGCGTCAGAAAGTGGCCTCCGCGCAGGCTGAACATCACCTCGTGGCGGATATTGCCTGGGCGGTAATCAATTACTGGCATGCCTCAGGGGATCTAAACTTCATGTCCCGTGAGGGAATGACGTTGCTGCTGGAAACGGCGAAGTTCTGGATCAGCAGGGCGGTCATGGTTAATGATCGTTTAGAGATCCACGATGTGATTGGCCCGGATGAATACACTGAGCATGTGAACAACAACGCGTTCACCAACTACATGGCCTGGTACAACGTGGAACAGGCGCTGGGTTTTGCCCGTCGGTTGGGCTGCGGTGATGAGACGTTTATTCACCGCGCAGAGTATTTTTTACAGCATCTCTGGCGACCGGAAGTTCAGCCCGATGGCGTGCTACCTCAGGACGATACCTTCCTGAGCAAACCGGCTATCGATCTGTCACAGTACAAAGCCAAAGCGGGCAAGCAGACGATTTTGCTCGATTACTCCCGTGCAGAAGTCAATGAGATGCAAATTCTCAAACAGGCCGATGTGGTGATGCTGACCTACATGTTACCGGAGCAATTTTGCCCGCAAACCTGTCTGGCAAACCTGCGCTTTTACGAGCCGCGCACAATTCATGACTCCTCGTTGAGTAAAGCGATCCACGGGATTGTGGCAGCGCGTTGCGGTGATCCGGCTCAGGGCTATCGGTTCTGGCGTGAAGGATCGCTTATCGATCTCGGGGAGGACCCACATAGCTGCGATGACGGCATTCATGCTGCGGCAACGGGCGCCATCTGGCTGGGCGCAATCCAGGGATTTGCTGGCGTGAATATTCGCCACGGGGAGTTACACCTTGCTCCTGCTTTACCGGCTCATTGGCAAACGCTGTGTTTCCCGCTGCGCTGGCAGGGCATCGATATGCAGGTAATCATTAATGCGGCTGAAATCCGTATTAACAGCACTGAGCAGATTGTCCTTTGGGTCAATGGTGAAAAGGTCTCCGTGCAGGGGGAAACCGTAATCCGCAATGACGCCATTATTTCGCCCGCTTATGGGACCGCTACCACAGAAAGGGGCGATGAATGATACTCAAACCACAGGCCATCATTTTTGATTTGGATGGCGTGATTACCGATACCGCGCATCTGCATTTTCTGGCCTGGCGGCAGGTAGCCGATGAAATAGGGATTGTGATCGACGAAGTATTTAATGACAGCCTGAAAGGGATTAGTCGCGGCGAATCACTACAGCGTATTTTGCACCATGGTGGGAAGGCGGGGGCGTTTTCTCCCGAGGCCTGCGCACAATTGGCCGAGAGAAAAAACAGACTGTATGTCCATTCTTTGCGCCAGCTGACGGTTAACTCGGTATTACCGGGAATACGTGAGCTGTTGATGACGTTGCGGGAAGAACTGATTCCGGTGGGGTTGGCCTCTGTGTCGCGCAATGCCCCGGCTATTTTACAAGCGCTTAATCTTAGCTCTTGCTTTGATTTTTGTGCGGATGCGGCATTGATCACCCGCTCGAAACCGGATCCGGAAATTTTCCTGGCAGCCTGCGCGGGTCTTGGCGTTGACCCGCAACAATGTATTGGCATAGAAGATGCACAAGCGGGAATTGATGCAATCAACGCCTGCGGCATGCTTTCTGTCGGCATCGGTAAAGGGCTGAATGGGGCAGACTTGCTGCTTCCGGCAACCGAATTTCTGACGTGGCCGTGCTTATCGGCTTTCTGGCAACACGACAAGTAAAGGATTCAACATGGCACAGCTTTCGTTGCAACACATTCAAAAAATTTACGACAACCAGGTACACGTCGTTAAAGACTTCAATCTGGAAATTGAAGATAAAGAGTTTATTGTTTTTGTTGGACCTTCCGGCTGCGGGAAGTCAACTACGTTGCGCATGATCGCCGGTCTGGAGGAGATCAGCGGCGGCGATCTGCTGATTGACGGTAAACGGATGAACGATGTGCCGGCGAAATCACGCAACATTGCGATGGTTTTTCAGAACTACGCGTTGTACCCACACATGACCGTCTATGACAACATGGCGTTTGGTTTGAAAATGCAGAAAATTGCGCCTGCTGTGATTGAGGAGCGCGTCAACTGGGCGGCGCAGATCCTTGGCCTGCGCGATTATCTGCAGCGTAAACCCGGCGCGTTATCCGGTGGTCAGCGTCAGCGTGTGGCGCTGGGGCGTGCGATTGTACGTGAAGCGGGGGTCTTCCTGATGGATGAACCCTTATCGAATCTCGATGCCAAACTTCGCGTTCAGATGCGGGCTGAAATTAGCAAACTGCATCAGAAACTCAATACCACCATGATCTATGTTACCCACGACCAAACCGAAGCCATGACTATGGCGACGCGTATTGTGATTATGAAGGATGGCATTGTTCAGCAGGTTGGTGCGCCGAAAACGGTTTATAACCACCCGGCTAATATGTTTGTCGCCGGATTTATTGGCTCACCGGCCATGAACTTTATTCGTGGCGCGATTGATGGTGATAAGTTTGTTACTGAAACACTGAAATTAACGATTCCACAAAATAAATTAGCACAATTAAAAGCGCAGGGTTATGAACATCAGGCGGTCACTCTGGGAATTCGTCCTGAAGATATACACCCGCAGCTTAATAATGAAAATAGTATATCGGCAAAAATTAGCGTTGCAGAATTAACCGGCGCTGAATTTATGCTTTATACCATTGTTGGGGGGCATGAGTTGGTGGTCCGTGCTGGGGCTGTGAATGATTATCATGCAGGAGAAAATATCACTATTCATTTTGATATGGCGAAATGCCATTTCTTTGATGCTGAAACTGAAGTGGCTATTCAATAAAATTCCGGGGGGATAAATCCCCCCCAAGCCTTGGGGCATTTTTGCGAGTATTTTAACAAGGAATAATAATGAAAACCCTACTGTCCGCTACTGCGCTGATTATGAGTGCAGGAATGGCCTGCGCGCAGGCTGCTGAAAATAATGACTGGCACTTTAACATTGGTGCTATGTACGAAATAGAAAACGTTGAAGGTCAGGGCGAAGATATGGATGGACTGGCTGAGCCGTCCGTCTATTTCAATGCCTCTAATGGGCCGTGGAAAATATCGCTGGCCTATTATCAGGAAGGACCGGTTGATTACAGCGATGGTAAGCGTGGTACCTGGTTTGACCGCCCAGAACTGGAAGTCCGCTATCAATTCCTGGAAAGTGAAGATGTTAATTTCGGTTTGACCGGTGGCTTCCGTAATTACGGTTATCACTATGTCAATGAACCAGGAAACGACACCGCTAATATGCAGCGCTGGAAAGTTCAGCCGGACTGGGATGTTAAACTGACCGACGACCTGCGCTTTAGCGGTTGGCTGTCGATGTATCAATTCGTTAATGATTTGAATACTACTGGCTACTCCGATAGTCGTGTCGAAAGCGAGACCGGTCTGAATTATAGGTTTAACGAAACGGTGGGCTTAACGGTCAACTATTACCTTGAGCGCGGCTTTAATCTGGCTGATTCGCGCAATAATGGTGAGTTCTCAACCCTGGAAATTCGTGCATATTTACCGTTGTCTTTAGGCAATACCACCCTGACGCCGTATACCCGTCTGGGGCTTGATCGCTGGTCAAACTGGGACTGGCGAGATGATCCGGAACGTGAAGGCCATAATTTCAATCGTCTCGGTTTACTGTATGCATATGATTTCCAGAATGGTTTATCAATGTCACTGGAGTATGCCTATGAGTGGGAAGATCACGACGAAGGCGAAAGCGACAGATTCCATTATGCTGGTATAGGCGTGAACTACGCATTCTAAAATATACTGGGGCATTTATGCCCCAGTTTTTACACCAGTGAGTCGGCCAGCGATATTTGCGTGCTCACCGTGATATTTTGTAATCCTTTCTCGCCCGCAATCAGGTTAAATAATAAATTACAGCTTTGTTCACCCAACTGCTGGGTAGGCACATCAATTCCCCCTGGAACGGGCGTGAGCATAAAAGACAACAGCTCATTACTGTAGCCCACAACGGCAAGTTGTTGTGGGATGGTTATATTTTTCTCAGCCGCCACGCGATATAAGCTCATTAATTTCAAGCTGTCGGTGGCAAATACGGCATCGGGTAACGGCTGCTGACTCAGTAATTTTCGTGAAGCAAGCAGGGCTGTTTCATGGGTATAGCCCCCGTCAACAATCCATTCATCGCGCATTTTAATGTTATGCGCCAGAAGGCTGGCTTTATATCCGTTAACGCGATCGATAGAAACATGAACATCAAGCGGCGCGTGCAAACAGGCTATATTACGGTGTCCACTCTCAATCAGCGCATCAGTTAGCGTAATGCTGTCGCGATAATTATCTGTGTCTACAGAATAGACATTGGCGTAGTCGCCTTCAACCTTTCCAATAACCACGACCGGTACGTTGTATTTATCCAGCCTCGCAAAAAAAGATTCATCGGCGGGAGAGCTCAGCATAATGATACCTTTGATCAATTTCTGCTTAATTTTGCTCTCACATTTTTGTAAATCATCTTCAGTGCTTCGCGACGTCTGTAATATGACATCAAAACCGACCTCTTCAGCCTTGGCAGTAATAGCATGCAGCACTTCAGAGAAAAACGGATTACCGGCGGTTGTTTTTGCTGAACGGGTAGATATCACCATTATTGCATCAAACCCGGAAGAGGTGAGTGCGCGAGCAAGTTTATTGGGCTGGTACTGTAACTCATCAATAGCACGCAGCACTTTTTCAAGCGCTTCCGGCGAGATATTGGTTTGCTTATTAAGCACGCGCGATACCGTGGATTTTGATACGCCAGCGGCTCGTGCAATATCATAAATGGTAGGAGACATAGATCCCAAGCTCCGTCCGAGAGTCAATGGCGAACATATTATGGAGTTAATTGGCGAATGACAACAATATCGGAATGCGGGCAGAAAAATCAAAAAACTAACCGCAGTATGCGCAACCAGAGGAAGTCTCGTCCACGGGTGCAGAGGGTGATAATGCGATCGCAATATTTTCTTAAGAACTGGCGTATAGTGTGTTGGTTAAATCCAACCATCAGTCAGGAAGATATTATGTTGAAAAAAGGCGTATTAGCGTTGGCACTGGTCATCGGCATGCCGGTTTTTGCAGCCGAGCACTGGATTGATGTTCGCGTTCCTGAACAGTATCAACAGCAGCATATTCAGGGGGCGGTCAACATTCCATTAAAAGAGATGAAGGCGCGTATCGCTGCTGAAGTTCCTGATAAGACCGACACCGTGAAGCTGTATTGCAACTCCGGGCGTCAATCGGGGCAGGCGAAGGATATGTTGACGGAAATGGGCTACACGCAGGTGACCAACGAAGGTGGCATCAATCAGATAGCGCTTCCTAAAGTAGAGAATCAATAAACCGCCCGCATTCCTTCTGCTCCAGGCGGTAAGAATAATGCCGCCTGTTACAGCTCAGGTAGTTGATAAGTAAGAATTGACCCCTATCTTTACTTCCTGTTTGTTATAATTTCTTCGGTTCCTTCAGCAAAACGGGATGGCGATGAAGCGACTTAAAAATGAACTCAATTCGCTGGTTAATCGCGGCGTAGACCGGCATTTGCGCCTGGCTGTCACCGGACTTAGCCGTAGCGGTAAGACGGCGTTTATCACCGCGATGGTAAACCAGTTACTCAATATTCATGCCGGTGCGCGTCTGCCGTTGCTCAGTTGCGTGCGCGAAGAGCGTCTGCTCGGCGTTAAACGGGTTCCACAACGCGATTTTGGTATTCCGCGTTTTACCTATGATGAGGGACTGGCGCAGCTGTATGGCTCTCCGCCGACCTGGCCGACACCTACGCGCGGTGTGAGTGAAATACGCCTCGCGCTGCGCTACAAATCCAATGATTCTTTACTGCGCCACTTTAAAGACACCTCCACGCTGTACCTGGAAATCGTCGATTATCCGGGGGAGTGGCTGCTCGATTTACCGATGCTGGCCCAGGATTATCTCAGTTGGTCGCGGCAAATGACCGGATTATTACAGGGACAGCGTGGCGAATGGTCGGCAAGATGGCGGCAGTTATGCCAGGGGTTGGATCCGCTGGCGCCTGCTGATGAAAACCGTCTGGCGGAAATCGCTGCCGCCTGGACGGAGTATCTGCACCAGTGCAAGCAGCAGGGACTGCATTTTATTCAGCCAGGCCGTTTTGTTCTGCCTGGAGATATGGCGGGCGCGCCTGCGCTGCAGTTCTTCCCGTGGCCGGACGTTGATGCCTGGGGGGAATCGAAGCTGGCGCAGGCAGACAAACACACCAATGCGGGCATGCTACGCGACAGGTTTAATTATTACTGTGAAAAAGTCGTGAAGGGATTTTATAAGAATCACTTCCTGCGCTTTGACCGTCAGATTGTGCTGGTCGATTGTTTGCAACCGCTCAACAGCGGGCCACAGGCGTTTAACGACATGCGTCTGGCACTCACCCAACTGATGCAAAGCTTCCATTACGGACAGCGTACGCTGTTTCGTCGGCTGTTTTCTCCGGTGATCGACAAACTGCTGTTTGCCGCCACCAAAGCCGACCATGTGACGGTCGATCAGCACGCCAATATGGTGTCGTTATTGCAGCAGTTGATCCAGGACGCCTGGCAAAACGCTGCGTTTGAAGGTATCAGCATGGATTGTCTGGGACTGGCATCAGTACAGGCAACCACCAGCGGCCTGATCGATGTGAAAGGCGAAAAGATCCCGGCGCTGCGTGGTCATCGTCTGAGTGATGGTGAACCGCTAACCGTTTATCCGGGGGAAGTGCCCGCGCGTTTACCTGGACAAGCATTCTGGGACAGTCAGGGCTTTCAGTTTGAGGCGTTTCGCCCGCAGGTTATGGATGTCGATAAACCCTTACCGCATATTCGTCTTGATGCCGCGATGGAGTTTTTAATAGGAGATAAATTGCGATGAGCGAGCCGTTAAAACCGCGTATCGATTTCTCAGGTCCGCTAGACGTGGAACAAAACGCGGCGTTTAAAGCGCAGCAGATGTTCAACGAAACGGAGGCGCAGACTTTTTCTCCGGCGACAGTGGATGAACCTCTGCAAGACGAAGGTCAGGCAGAAGCCGTCATTGATGCGGCCCTACGCCCCAAACGCAGTTTGTGGCGCAAAATGGTGATGGGCGGGTTGGCGCTGTTTGGCGCGAGCGTTGTCGCTCAGGGCATACAATGGACCATGAACGCCTGGCAGACTCAGGACTGGGTCGCGCTGGGAGGATGTGCCGCTGGCGCATTGATTATCGGCGCAGGTGTCGGATCGGTTGCGACCGAGTGGCGTCGGCTATGGCGTTTGCGCCAGCGTGCGCACGAGCGCGATGAAGCGCGTGATCTGCTCCACAGCCATGGAACCGGAAAAGGTCGTGCATTTTGTGAAAAGCTGGCGCAGCAGGCGGGTATCGATCAGTCCCATCCGGCGCTACAGCGCTGGTATGCCTCAATTCATGAAACGCAGAACGATCGCGAAGTCGTCAGCCTGTATGCCCATCTTGTGCAGCCGGTGCTGGACGCGCAGGCCCGACGTGAGATTAGCCGTTCAGCGGCGGAGTCCACGCTGATGATTGCCGTCAGTCCGCTGGCATTGGTGGATATGGCGTTTATTGCCTGGCGAAACCTGCGGCTGATTAATCGCATCGCATCGCTGTATGGCATTGAACTCGGTTATTACAGCCGCCTGCGTTTGTTCCGCCTGGTGCTGCTAAATATCGCTTTTGCCGGGGCCAGTGAGCTGGTGCGGGAAGTGGGAATGGACTGGATGTCGCAGGATTTAGCCGCTCGCTTATCGACGCGTGCCGCGCAGGGTATTGGCGCGGGGTTATTAACGGCGCGTCTGGGTATTAAAGCCATGGAACTTTGCCGACCGCTACCGTGGATCGATGACGATAAGCCACGACTGGGCGATTTTCGCCGTCAACTGATTGGTCAGGTGAAAGAAACCTTACAAAAGAACAAATCTCCGCGCGAAAGTTAGCTAAAAATTGGGCGCCAGTCGTTTAACTTTACGTCCCGGCGCCTGATTTTCCAGCGAGCTGTCAATATTTGTTGACAGAGTTCTTCCTGCAAACCCAATACTGTCTTATCATTTAATACATAATCCCTTGTCCAGGTGAAGGTTCCTATGCGTTTGGAAGTCTTTTGTGAAGACCGACTTGGTCTGACCCGCGAACTGCTCGATTTACTGGTGCTGAGAAGCATTGATTTACGCGGTATCGAGATTGACCCCATCGGGCGAATTTACCTCAATTTTGCGGAACTGGAGTTCACCAACTTCAGTAGCCTGATGGCTGAAATCCGCCGTATTTCAGGGGTTACGGATGTGCGTACCGTGCCCTGGATGCCTTCCGAACGAGAACATCTTGCGTTGAGTGCGCTGCTTGAGGCGTTACCAGAACCGGTCCTTTCTCTGGATATGAAATGCAAAATCGAGATGGCGAACCCTGCGAGCTGTCAGCTTTTCGCGCACACTCAGGATCGGATGCGCAATCATACCGCCGCCCAGTTAATCAATGGGTTTAACTTCCAGCGCTGGCTCGAGAGCAATCCGCAGGATTCTCATAGCGAGCATGTCGTAATTAACGGACAGAACTTCCTGATGGAGATTACGCCTGTCCATTTGCAGGGTGAAAATCAGGAGCAGATGCTGACTGGTGCTGTTGTCATGCTGCGCTCCACCATCCGGATGGGGCGTCAGCTGCAAAATATGACTACGCAGGATCTGAGCGCGTTTAGCCAGATTATTGCCGTCAGCGCCAAAATGAAACACGTAGTGGAACAGGCGCGTAAGCTGGCGACACTGAGTGCGCCACTGCTGATTACCGGTAATACCGGCACCGGCAAAGATCTCTTTGCCCATGCCTGCCACCTGGCAAGCCCGCGTGCGTCGAAGCCGTATCTGGCGCTAAACTGCGCGTCAATTCCTGAGGATGCGGTCGAAAGTGAGCTGTTTGGCCATGCCCCGGAAGGCAAAAAAGGCTTCTTTGAGCAGGCGAATGGCGGCTCGGTTCTGTTAGATGAAATTGGTGAAATGTCGCCGCGTATGCAGACCAAATTGCTGCGTTTTCTCAATGACGGTACGTTCCGCCGCGTGGGAGAAGATCACGAAGTTCATGTTGATGTCCGCGTGATTTGCGCGACGCAAAAGAACCTTGTGGAAATGGTGCAGAAAGGGCTTTTCCGTGAAGATCTCTATTATCGACTGAATGTACTGACGCTAAATCTGCCGCCGCTACGCGATTGCCCGCAGGATATTATGCCGCTTACCGAACTGTTTGTGGCGCGCTTCGCCGACGAGCAGGGCGTGCCGCGTCCGAAGCTGTCTGCCGATCTCAGCACGGTGTTAACCCGCTACGGTTGGCCGGGCAACGTGCGTCAGCTTAAAAATGCCATCTACCGGGCGCTGACTCAGCTTGAAGGCTATGAGCTGCGGCCGCAGGATATTTTACTGCCGGATTACGATGCGGCAACGGTTGCGGTCGGAGAAGAGGTGATGGAAGGATCGCTGGATGAAATTACCAGCCGCTTTGAACGCTCTGTGCTGACGCAGCTTTATATGAATTATCCCAGCACGCGCAAACTGGCCAAGCGCCTCGGCGTTTCGCACACCGCGATTGCCAACAAATTACGTGAATACGGCCTGAGCCAGCAGAAAAAAAGCGAAGAGTAACGCGGTAAATGAAAATGCCTCCTGGCCGGAGTAATGCTTGTCAGTTAAGCATTATGGAGAACATGTGATTTCGGCTCAGGGTTCCGTTCACCTC